>Ga0209935_1000160_pt1 | contig 236766 bp, 220 predicted proteins | sample ThiBio_1000_plan_2_FD_183958 | JGI IMG/M metagenome (GOLD analysis project Ga0209935, IMG submission 183958) | Wastewater bioreactor microbial communities from Cape Town, South Africa - Thiocy_cont_1000_plan (SPAdes) | ecosystem: Engineered > Bioreactor > Thiocyanate-remediating >...
GGCTGATAACAAAAACGGATATACAGAGAGCCAGTAAGGTCAGATCAACAAAGGGTTTGCTTATTCATGTTTTTGGTAAAATTGCTGCCGCTTTTATTTATCTTGTCTTTTAACCCTTGATTCGCATTATTAACGTAATATGATAGAGTTGTAAACTTTTACGGCAAACAGATAACTTTTAAATTAAAACTATTCACCGATCAATAGTGCCGCATTTGATTTATATATCACCATCAAGGTGATAACACTCACGGCAACGTGCTTCGTAGGTTTCCTTTTCGCCAAGGAGTATCTGGCTTTCATTAGGTACCAGGCGATAGGAATACATGGCCTGACCGCCACATTTCATGCAAACCGCATGCAGTTTAGTGACAGCATCGGCAATAGCCATTAGTTGGGGCATGGTACCGAAAGGCCTGCCTTTAAAATCCATGTCCAGCCCGGCAATAATCACACGTACGCCTTTGTTGGCAAGTGCCTGCGCTATCTGCGGCAGCTCGTCATCAAAAAACTGGGCCTCATCAACACCTATCACCTGTATATGGTCGGCCAGCTGCAATATTTCTGCAGCTTTAGTCACAGATTTTGAAGGTATAGAGTTGGCATTGTGGGACACCACAGCCTGCTTATCATACCTGATATCGGCCGCCGGACTAAATATCTCCACCTCTACTTTGGCAATACGGGCCCGCTTTACACGCCGGATAAGTTCTTCCGTTTTTCCGGAAAACATTGAACCACAGATAACTTCGATGCTACCCCCAACCTCATTTTTTCTTCTGAAAACATCCTCGTTATACACGTGTTCTACTCGTTAGTGAAGGGCTAATATCAGAATTTTGTAGTATTTTTGGTAAGCATTTTTCCTAACATCTATAGCCATATGAAGCAGCAGGAAGTATTTAGAAAGACCGGCGCCATTATAAAAGAACTTTTAGACCAGTATGAGTATCTCCAGGAAAACCCGGATGAATTAAACGACCTTGAACTGGAACTTTTTGTTGCCAACACGCACTTTTTAAAGGACCATGCCGAGATACTGAAAAAGCTCAACCAGCAACGCTCACAGGAACAAAAAGCGCTGCCACCAGCCATTGAAAATAAAAAGGAAGAGAAGATAGTACCTATTGAACTTACTATACCGGCCCCAACACCTCCCGAACCTAAGCCGGTGATTGAACTGCCTGCAAAGCCGGAACCTGTTATAGTGCCGGAACCACAGCAGGAACAAATAGCGCGTTTTAACTTGCCCAAACCCGATTTTTTGAGGCCGCAGGCACCTAAAGCAGCGCCCGTACAACCCGAGCCTGCTGCACCTGAAACTAAATACACGCCCGGCGAGCCTAAATATTTTGAACCCGTTGTACAGCCTGTTAAACCTGTTATAGCCCAAACGCCATTTGTACCGGAGCCGCCTGTGCAGCAAAAGCCTGTTGAACTGGAAATACACCATTCAGAACAAGCTAATGACACACCTACGCCGCAAATTGACCTAAGTGCCGATAGCCGCGCTGACGCTTATGCTTTTGAGCGGGAGGAACCGCAGATAGTAAAACATTATCTCGATTTGGATGAAGCTGATACCTTTTCGCCTGAAACCGAAACAAACGGCGTTACACCTGAAACAAGTTTCGCTCCCGTAGCTGCGGAACCAACACCTACCTCTGCAGCCACTGATGAAACCGAGAAGCCGCATATTGTGCCTACCAACCCCGAGCCGGTTATAGATAATACACCAAAAACCACCACACAGGAGCCGGAGAAAGCACACCCTGCAGCAACATACGCCGCACCTGCTGAAAAAGCCGAACCTGCAAATGAGGACCGCCCGCTGACGTTAAATGAGCGACTAAGAGCGCAGCAAACACCAAACCCTGCAATGGCTTATCCAAAACAGGAGTTGCCTATTACCGATCTTAAATCGGCTATCAGTTTAAATGATAAGCTGCTTTTTGTGAAAGACCTGTTTAACGGATATAGCCTGGCATACAGCGAAGCTATTGAAATTGTAAACCGCTTTAACAGCTTTGAAGAGGCCGACCGTTTCCTGAAAACAAACTACGTTACTAAAAACAACTGGGACAGCAAGCAGAGTACCGCTGATAAGTTTTACGCTTTACTTAAGCGCCGTTACGCGTAGTTCATTCCCATACGATTACTATCCAGCTTAAGCAGGATAAATAATAGGATGGTAAAGCTCCATAGTGACGAGCCTCCGTAACTTATGAATGGCAGTGGTATGCCAATAACAGGCATATAGCCTATGGCCATGGCAATGTTAATAATAACGTGGCAAAAAATAATGGAGGCCACACCATAGCCATAAATACGTGAGAAAGGCGCACGTTGCCGCTCGGCAATGTGGATTATACGCAGCAGCAGAAAAAGGTATAAGCCCAGTACGGTTACCGAGCCGGCAAAACCCCATTCCTCACCAACCGTACAGAAAATAAAATCAGTACTTTGGGCAGGTACAAAAGAGTATTTGGTTTGGGTACCCTGCAAATATCCTTTACCCCACACCCTACCAGATCCTATAGCTATTTTAGATTGGTTTTGGTTGTAGCCAACCCCACGCTTATCGTGATTGAGCCCCAGCACTTCATCAATACGGGCACGCTGGTGCTTTTTTAGTCCGTCAAAATATAGTGGCTTTACTACAAATACAAAAGCCACACAGGCCACCGTTGCTATTAACACCCCTACCGAAAACTGCCGACTACGCCTGAACAGTAATAATAATAATAAGCCGGCCACCACAATACCGGCCACCACAAACCAAACGTTATACAGCAAGGCCAATACAAACAAAGTAGCTACCAGCCCTATAAATACAAGAAAGTATACCGAAAGGCCTTCGCGATACAACACAAATATCAGCGAACAAAAAACCAGGGTTGAACCATCATCAGGCTGTAGTTTAATGAGCAGCATGGGCAGAAAAATAATCCCCCCGGCTATCAGGAATGATTTAAGTTCGGTAACCTTCACATTGGTTGAGCTGAGATAGCGCGCCAGCAACAGACAGGTAGCAAATTTAGCAAACTCCGAGGGTTGCAATCTGAAACCGCCACCCAGATCAATCCACGCCTGGTTACCCCCAACATTACGCCCTATTACCAGCACCAAAAGCAATAACAATACGGTTACCACATAAAATGCCGGGGCCAGTGCGGCAATAAACCGGCTTTCTAATAACAACACAACAGAACCTAAAACAAGTGCGGTAACAATAAAAATAAATTGCTTGCCATACTCTGTACTCAGGTCAATAATATCTGGGTGGGCCTCATCAAATACGGCAGCACGGATATTGAACCAGCCAATAGTACACAGGGCCAGGTAAATGAGTACCGTTAACCAGTCTACATTGAAAAAGAAACTGCGCTGGTTATTCATCATCCCTCCTTTTTGGCAACATGGCTATTGAACTTTGCGCTGTGTTTCCGGCTTGTTTGTTTTTAGCGGCTTTAAGCTCCGATTGCTTTTTAGCAGTATCAGCGGCGGCTTTTTTAATAGAATCCTGCCTTACCCTTCTTAAACTATCAGCACGTTTGCGCGCCTTTTCGGCCGGGGAGCCCGGCACCTCGGGCAACAGGTTGGCATTCATGTAATACTCCGGATAAATACCCGAAGGCCGCTTACTAATGCTGCCACGCAAATATTGTTCTACAATAAAGCTGGCTATCGGCGCTGCCCATGTAGCACCCTGCCCGGAGTTTTCTACCACTACGGCAATAGCTATCTTAGGATTATCTCTTGGGGCAAATGCTACAAATACCGAGTTATCTTTTTTATTTTTCACCTCGGCGGTTCCTGTTTTACCGCACATGATAATACCGGGTATCTTCGAATCATGAGCAGTACCATGATCCACTACGGCTTGCATACCGTTAATAACAGGTTCAAAATATTGGGAATCTACACCAACATAGTTTTTCTCTGTGTATTCGTTTCTAATTACTCTCTCATTGCCTATGGACTTAATCAAGTGAGGTTTGTAATAGAAGCCGTGGTTGGCAATAGTAGCTTCAATGTTGGCCAATTGCAGCGGTGTTGCCAGCAGTTCGCCCTGGCCAATACCAAGTGAAATTACTGTACTGGAACGCCATCCGTTTCTTCCGTAAACCTTATCGTAATAGCCTGCTTTAGGGAGGTTACCACGGTTCTCTGCCGGGAGGTCAAGGTCAAGTCGGTGCCCTAAACCAAACTTCGCCACATTATCACGCCAGTAATTGAAAGCGGTATCGGTTTTACGCCCACCGCCCATGCGGTTTACCAGCCTTTCAAAAACCATAAAGAAATATCCATTGCATGATTCAGCAACCGCACGTGCAAGATTAACATCACCATGCACCTCCCCGTGAAAACATTTAACCCGGCGATTACCCGCTATATAGTAGCCCGGGCAATGATATATGGTTTGCGGAGTAATTATACCCTCCTGCATGGCAATGAGCGCGCTTAGTGGTTTAAACGACGAGCCCGGAGGATAATAGGCCTGGATGGGCCTAACGAAGAACGGTTTGTAAGGGTCTTTATATAGTATACCCGCGTTGTGGCCGCGTTGTTTACCTACCAGCAGGTTAGGGTCATACGTTGGTGAACTCACAAAGCACAATATCTCACCGGTTGAGGGTTCAATGGCTACAATACTCCCTACCTTGTTTTGCATCAGCTTTTCGCCAAGCTTCTGTATTTTGGTATCTAAAGAGGATATCAGTCTTTCACCTGCAACAGCAGCCGTATCATATGCCCCATTGGCATAAATACCCTTAGGCACGTTGTGCGAATCATACAACATGTTGCGTACACCACGCTGGCCACGTAAAACACTTTCGTATGATTTCTCAACACCGGTAATACCCACATAATCGCCGGGACTATAATAGCCTTTTGATCGTTTAATGATGGCATCGGTAGCCTCACCAATATAGCCCAGGAATTGCGCGGCTGTTGAATCGGGGTAGGTACGTATCGGTCGCTGTATCGCATCAAAACCCGGAAACTCGGATAAACGCTCCATGAACGAGGCGTATTGCTGGGCCGTGATCTGTTTCTCAAACACCGATGAGCGATAAGGCGAATACTTACGCGCCTTGATCATCCTTTTATCAAAACCGTCCTTATCAATATCCAACAGTTTACAAAATTCCAGCGTATCAAATGGCTTTACCTGTTTGGGCACCACCATAATATCATACACAGGTTCGTTTTGTACCATGATCTTGCCGTTGCGGTCCAATATGGGGCCACGGGCAGGGTACTGGATCAACCGGCGGATAACGTTATTTTGGGCGTAGAGGAAATAGCGGTCGTCAACCACCTGTATGTAAAACAGGCGGGCAAGCAGTATGAGCACAAAGGCAATGAAAATACCGGCTATAACATATCGCCGCTCGAAATAATTATTCATTTACGCTCTTTCTTTCTGAAAAACAACAGCCCCGAAACCAGCATCAAAAATACGGTAAATACCGTACTCAATAAAAACCGCACAAGGGTGTAATCAATTTCCGACAGCCTGAAAACCTCCAGGTTGAACAGGAAAAAATGATGAAATAAAGTTAAGATAAGCGCGTAGGTAAAAAACCACCTGAAGCCCATAATACTTAGGGTGGGTTCGGGCTCATTATCAAAGCCGTCTTTTTGTACGGTAATGCTAATAAACAATACCCTTACCAAAGCCAGTAACGTACAGGCAGCCGCGTGCAGCCCCGGAGTGTCATAAAAGGCATCAATAGTAAGGCCCAGTATAAATGATAACGCGAACAACAATATATTGGGCGTCTCAAACGGAAGCAGTAGTACAAACAGTATGTATAAATAAGGTGTGGCCAGGTTATACAGGGTAATGTTTTTAAGCAAAAACACCTGCAGTAGCACCAGCATAACAAAGCGTACCAGGTTGGTTAATATTACCCTACTCATCTTTCTTTTCCTGGCCCTCCAGTGCCGCCTGCTCTTTGGCAAACTTGTTTACTACCACATCCACGTATTCCAGCTTGCTGAAATCAACCGCCAGCGTTATTTCCATATTCAGGAAAAAGCCGGCACCTTTCGCCTTTAATTTACTCACTTTACCCAAGGGTATACCAGCCGGGAACAAAGACAGATCCGAAGTTACCACCGGCTCACCTATCTTTGGTTGAGCATTGTTAGATACATCTACCAGTAAAGCTTTGTGCGGATCCATATCATCGCCCCACTGCAGGTATCCAATCTCTTTGTTATAGGCCAGCATACCGCTCACACGGGAGTCTTTATGCAATAAAGATTGTATGATGGCCAGGTGTTCGCCTACAAAGGCTACCTTACCCACTACCCCATCAGCAGATATAACCCCCATACCCTTTTCAATACCATCGCGGCTGCCCCTGTCAATAGTTAAGTAGTTATTGCGTTTGTTGATGGAGTTATTGATCACCTTGGCAGCAATGTATATATATTGTTGCTTATAAACGGTGTCAACAACTGTTTTACGCGCTACGGTATCAACATACTTTGATGCTTTAAGCTGATTACGCAATGCCGCGTTTTCACGAGCAAGGCGGTCATTAACTTCACGAAGTGACAGGTAACCTTTTAGTTCATCGGCACGTGTATACAGGCCACCGGTGAGTTGGTTAGTGCTATTAATTACCGAAGCTTTTTGAAATGAGTTGTATTTGATATAAATAACCAGCGATGCGATCTCAAATATCAGGAACAGGAAGAATGCGTTGTACTTGGTGATAAAAATCAGGAGGTTACGCATTGGGGAATTACGATTTTAGATTTACGAATTACGATTATCAATTTACAACAATCGTAAATCTAAAATCGTAATTCGTACATCGAAATTATTGCATTAAAAATTTAAAGTTACCGATGTTCTTAAGCGCTGTACCGGTACCGCGTACTACCGCTCTTAGTGGGTCTTCGGCTACGTGTACTGGCAGTTTGGTTTTGGCAGCTACACGTTTATCCAAACCACGCAATAACGCGCCACCACCGGTTAAATAGATACCGGTTTGGTAAATATCAGCAGACAGCTCAGGTGGAGTGATCTCCAGCGCTTTTAATATCGCTTCTTCAATTTTAGAGATAGATTTATCCAGGCAGTGCGCGATCTCGGTATAAGATACGGTGATCTGCTTAGGCACACCGGTCATCAGGTCGCGACCTTGTACGGCAAAATCCGCAGGTGGTTCTGATAGCTCGGGCAATGCGGCACCTACCTCAATCTTAATTTTTTCGGCAGTACGGTCACCGATCATGATATTGTGCTGGCGACGAATGTATTGCACAATGTCTGAGTCAAAGTTATCACCGGCAACACGGATAGACTGGTCGCAAACGATACCTGAAAGCGCAATAACCGCTATCTCGGTAGTACCACCACCAATATCAATGATCATATTACCCATTGGTTCCTCCACATCAATACCTATACCTACGGCAGCCGCCATTGGTTCATATATCAGGTATACTTCTTTGGCACCTGCAATTTCGGCGCTATCGCGTACCGCGCGCTTCTCTACCTCGGTAATACCCGATGGGATACAGATCACCATACGCAGTGACGGGAAGAACCAGCCTTTACCCTGGTTGATCATTTTGATCATCCCGCGGATCATCAGCTCAGCAGCGTTAAAGTCGGCAATTACACCGTCTTTAAGCGGGCGTACTGTACGGATGTTATCATGGGTTTTGCCCTCCATTTGCATGGCCTGGCGACCAATGGCTATCACCTTATTGGTGGTACGGTCAAAAGCCACAATTGATGGTTCATCAACTACAACTTTATCATTATGTATAATGAGGGTATTTGCAGTACCCAGATCAATAGCTATTTCCTGTGTGAAAAAATTAAATAAACCCATGCGGCTGTATTTTCAATATTTTGCAAAGTTAGTAATTAACAAACCTATTTGTTCCGAAATCGCGCCCCTATCGACGCTAATTTCATCAATAAAAACCAATTAGTTAATAATAACTCTATTTTTTAAAAATTAGTGTCGGTGACAGAGATTAGTTAACCGAAGATTGGAGATTAATTGATTGAAATATGACTATCCCTAATCTCTAATTACCTGATCTCCAATCACTAAAATCAGTGTTTAAAATGGCGCACCCCGGTAGTAACCATGGCAATGCCTTTTTGGTTACACATCTCTACAGATAACTTATCGTTTATAGAACCGCCGGGCTGCAATACAGCAGTAATACCCGCGTCAGCCCCTATCTCAACGCAATCAGCAAACGGGAAAAACGCGTCTGAAGCCATCACCGCGCCTTTTACATCAAAGCCAAACTCCGCGGCTTTGATCAGGGCTTGCTTCATCGCATCAACACGCGACGTTTGGCCTACACCACTTGCCATCAGCTGGTTATTTTTAGCGATAACAATGGTGTTTGATTTAGTGTGTTTTACTACCTTATTGGCAAAGTAAAGGTCTTTAAGTTCCTGTTCGGTAGGTTGTTTATCTGTTACAGTGGTCATTTGTTCAGGGCCTTCAACTGTGTTGTCTTTATCCTGTTCAATAACACCGTTCAACAAGGTTTTAAATTGCTTAGCCGGCAACTCAACATTCTGACGTATCAATACAATACGGTTCTTTTTGGCTTTTAAAATATCTACGGCCTCATTGGTAAAGGCTGGCGCGATAAGCACTTCGTAGAATATTTTATCGATCTCAGTCGCGGTTGCCGCGTCAATCTCATCATTGGCGATGATAACCCCACCGAAAGCCGAAACCGGGTCGCAAGCCAAGGCATCAACCCAAGCGGTTTTAATGTGCTGGCGCGATGCAATACCGCAAGCGTTGGTATGCTTTAATATAGCAACGGTTGGCTCGGTAAATTCGTCTATCAAGGCAACAGCCGCGTCAACATCAACCAGGTTGTTGTACGATAGCTCCTTACCATTCAACTTAGTGAACATGGCATCCAGATTACCGTAAAAAGTACCTTTCTGATGCGGGTTTTCGCCGTAACGCAATGTCTGGCTTTTTTGTATGCTCTGTTTAAAAACCGGCATCGGTTCGCTGCTATCAAAGTAGCGGAAGATATGCGTATCGTAGTTGGATGATATGTTGAATGCTTTTTGCGCAAAACGGCGGCGTTGGTCAATAGTGGTTTCGCCATTTTGTGTTTTCAGCATCTGCTCTAATTCGGTATAATCATCTTTTGAGGCAAGGATAACTACATCCTTGTAATTCTTGGCAGCAGCACGGATCAAAGAGATACCGCCGATGTCGATCTTCTCGATAATATCTTCCTGGCTTGCACCCGAGTTTACCGTTTCTTCAAACGGATAAAGGTCTACAATTACGAGGTCAATTTCCGGTATTTCGTACTGGGCCAGTTGCTGCTCGTCACTGTCAAAACTTCTGCGCGCTAAAATACCGCCAAATACCTTTGGATGCAGTGTTTTTACACGTCCGCCCAATATAGAAGGATATGAGGTAAGGTCCTCAACTGCAATCACATCAACACCCAGGTCGCGAATAAAAGTTTCGGTACCACCTGTAGAGTAGATCTTTACACCAAGGCGGTTTAACTCATGAATTATTGGTTCAAGATTGTCTTTGTAATAAACGGAGATGAGGGCGTTTTTAATTTGAACAGGATGACTCATTACAACAGGGAATTTTTGAGCCGCAAAGGTACGGATTTTAGTTAATTAGTGGTTAGATAATTGGCGATTAGTTTATGATTATCAGCGGTATTTTGAAATTCCTAATCATCATAAAATAAAATGCTTCAAGTAAATTTGTATAAGCAAAATAATCAAGGTAAATTTAAATTATGACAACGGTTACCATACAGTCGGACTCTGATAAGAAAACCTTGCTACTTATGCAACTGGCCGAGGAGCTTGGCCTGCACGCTGAAGCATCTGATAAACGGGAATTGACTGAGGCTGAAATGGCAACCGGAATTGGCAGGCCCGCTACACACGATGAGCTAATGCACTACCTAAAAAAAGGAAGTGATGACGAAGCTATCGACATTGATATTGCATTTGCCAAATTCGATGCAGATAAATAGCCGGTGAAAGTAAAGATTCATCCGAAAGCATTGGCAACCATTGATGCAATATCAGATTTTGTGGAATCTAAAAACACAAAAGGGAGCGGTAGAAGGTATGCTATGAGATTTAAGGCCACCATTTTAAAGTTAGCAATTCCTAATATTGATTATCCGGTTTGCCATCATCCTACATTAGCGCAATTCAAATATTCCTGTAGTCATTTTAACGATTGGGTAATTGTATTCAAAGTCAATCAAAACAAAGAGTTGGTTGTTTATGAAATTATACACGCCTCATTATTAGGATAGGTAAATAACATGATGCCAGCCCACAATCCACTCGACATTGTTGAAATACCACTGAGCAAGACAAAAATGGCTTTAATGCTCGCCGGCTCCGCATTATTTGTGGCGGCAGGTATATGGTTCTTGAGCAACCCCGATCGCTTTCATGCCAACCATGTATTGATAATGGCGGTTGGTATAGCGGCTATCGTATTCTTTGGGGTGATAACCCTTTATATAGTAAGTAAATTATTTGATACCCGCCCGGGATTTATTGTAGATAACGATGGCATAACCGACAATTCCAGCATGTTTGCGGTAGGTTTTGTGCCTTGGGAAGATGTTTTGGAGTTTAATGTGATCAGTGTGGCCAATCAAAGAATAATCATGGTGCTGGTTAAAGACCCGGATGGCTATATCCGTCGCCAGCCTAACGCCCTGGCTCGCCGTACAGCATCCATGAATTATAAATCATATGGTTCACCGGTATCGGTTACCGCCAATGCTTTAAAAATAAAGTTTGATGACCTTTATCAGCTAATAAACAAACGCAGACCTAATCTCTAATCAACCAACCTCTAATCTCTACCTACGATTTCATCTTCTTCAGCAATCCCTCTATCACTTTTGGAAAATGCTGATGTTCCAGCTGCTGCCCTTTAAATTTCACCATTTCCAGGGTATCGCCCGGCTCTATTTTAAACCGTGATTGGTGAATGATCTCCCCTTCGTCAAATTCGGCATTGGCAAAGTGAATGGTAATGCCCGATTCTTCTTCGCCTGATGCTAATACCGCTTTGTGCACATTATCGCCATACATCCCTTTACCCCCAAATTTAGGCAACAGCGCGGGGTGCAGGTTAATGATCTTATTCGGGAAAGCGTTCAATAACGATTTTGGCACCAGCCATAAAAAGCCGGCAAGTACAATCAGGTCTACCTGCAGGTTTTTCAACAGGCTGATAACCTCGTCTGTTTCGTAAAACTCGTGCCTGTTAAAAATATGGGAGGGTATTTCAAAATTATCGGCACGCTGTAAAACGTAGGCCTGGGGGTTATTGGTTAAAACCAGCACCACCTCGGCATCGGCATTACGTTTAAAGTGCTCCATTATCTTTTGAGCATTTGACCCTGAACCGGAAGCAAAAATGGCTATTCTCTTTTTCAAAACAATCGGTAGCTTATTTATTGCAAAATATAAATATATTTTAACTTATTGTATGGTTTTGGGCCTCACCCGGGTAAATCCCCAGCGTGTAATGGTACGCTTGTCTGTCGCGGTGTAATATAATTGTATATCGCCTGTTTCAAGTATCAGCGAATATTCACCAAGATTGGCAATGTGCGAGTAAGCAAAAGGCTGATAAGTACCCGTCCCGCTGGTTGCGGGCGCCGTAATGTCTGACATAAGATACAAGCGCGTATCAGATAATGACCACCTGCCGCTTATAGTACTCGCACGGCAGTTTAAATTAGTATACGTGCAGGTATAATCGGGTTTAAAAGTAAATATCTGGGCCGAATCGCATTGAATGGTATCTACACTCAGCTGCGAATCGCCTACGTAACGAGTGCGTATTGCCGAACCTAATTGCCAGTAACCTGTAGTGAGCAGGGAGGGTATACTGTTAACCGTTTGCCGCTTGCATGAGTTACCTGCAACGGCTATCATCAGTAATAACGATAAAAACAGGAAACGTTGATTTTTACTCATCATTTTGTACAAATATAGCTTAATTTCAAAATCGATCAGGATGATAACTCTCACGCGTCCTAATTATTTTACAGCAGCCAACAACATTAGCCCATTTATGGTTAAATATATATTTGCAATATGCGTATACCTTATGATGAACTGTTCGGCACCTTTTACCACATACTCTTAAAGCATGGCTTTAATGAAGACAGAGCTTTGCAATGTGCCCATGTTTTCGCCAACAATAGCCGCGATGGCGTGTATAGCCACGGGCTCAACCGTTTCCCTGTATTTATAGAATATGTAAAGCTCGGCTTGGTTGACCCGCTCGCAGATCCAACACCAATAAACTCATTTGGCGCTATTGAGCAATGGGATGGCAACCTGGCCCCTGGAATGCTTAATGCCTCCTTTTGTATGGACCGCGCTATTACATTGGCCGCAAACAACGGCATCGGTTGTGTAGCTATAAAAAATACCAACCATTGGATGCGCGGCGGCACTTATGGTTTACAAGCGGCCGAAGCCGGCTACATTGGGCTGTGCTTTACCAACACTATTGCCAACCTGCCGCCATGGGGAGGCACAGTGCCCCGCCTGGGGAATAATCCGCTTATTATTGCCATCCCCCGACCAAACGGGCCTATTGTACTGGACATGGCCATGTCGCAATATGCTATGGGTAAATTGCAGCAATATAAAATGAATGATAAGCCATTGCCCCAACCAGGCGGTTACGACGAGGCAGGAAACTTAAGTACAGATGCCGGTGCCATACTCAGTAGCGGCCGCGCTTTGCCTATAGGTTTCTGGAAAGGTTCGGGGCTTTCAATGGTACTGGATATACTGGCCACCATACTAAGCGGCGGACAATCAACTGCTGCCATTACGCAGGCCGGCCGGAAAGAAAGCGGCGTGTCGCAGGTTTTTATAGCCATAAAAACGGATAACGAGCGTAACAACGGCTTAATTGAAGATATCCTTAGCTATACCAAAAGCGGCGATCAAGAAGCTGATATACTATACCCCGGCGAACAAATGATGCGCACCCGGGAGCAAAGCATGCGCGAAGGTGTTTGGGCGGACGAAGAGGTATGGAAAAAAATAAGCGCCATGTAGGCGCTTGCTTTATTTCTTTTTCTCATGAATGATAACAAATACATCTTCGTTATCCTTTTTCATGAGGTATTTCTCACGGGCAAATTTTTCCAGTCGCGACTTGTCTGAACTTAGTTCCTCCAGGTCCTTTTTAACTTTTTCTGTTTCTGTTTTATAAAACGCTTCTTCCTCTTTCAGCTTGTTCACCTGCTGGCGATACTCGTATTGGGAAAAAATATCGTTCTTGTCAAAAAATATCATCCAAATAATGAAGGCCAATGTTACCAGGAAAAATTTATTCTTGATAAGATCCAAAAGACGTTTCATTTTTACCGAATCTAATTTCACTTTAAAGCTAAATGTTTTTTAAATGCAAAACAAGTTTTGCGTTAGAGATTAGAGATTGGTGATCAGATATTAGGAACACGCCAATCTTAACAAACAACTAATCTTTAATCTCTTACCTTTAATTAACTATCTCCGCCCACTCATGCCACTGCCACTGGTGCCACCGGTTTTGGAACCCGCTTTACGGCTACCGCTCTTATGACGGCTTTCGCCATTTGCACTTTTGTTTCCGCCACGGTTGTTACGCCCACGGTTGGCACCACCATTACGGCCGCCGCGGCTTTCGCCCGCAGGTGCCTTACCTTTAACCGAAATGCTCACCGCTTTGCCAGTCATCCGGGCATTCATTAATTCAATGCTTAGCGGGTATGGGTGGCCTTCTTCTATAGGCACTTGTTTACCAATAAGCTTATTAATATCCTTTAAGTATTCTATCTCTTCTTCCCCATCACAAAATGACATGGCAATACCGCTGGCACCTGCCCTGCCTGTACGGCCAATACGGTGAACGTAAGTTTCGGGAATATTAGGCAACTCGTAGTTTACCACATGGCTCAACTCATCAATATCAATACCACGGGCGGCTATATCCGTAGCTATGAGCACACGTGTGGTACGGTTCTTAAAGTTTGTTAAAGCCCGTTGCCTGGCATTCTGCGATTTATTACCATGGATAGCTTCGGCGGTTATACCTGCCTTATGCAGGTCCTTTACCACTTTATCCGCACCGTGCTTGGTACGGGTAAACACCAAAAGCGTTTTTATATTTTTATCTTTTAGAATATGAATAAGCAGGTTCTTTTTATTGCTTTTCTCAACAAAGTAGATAGCCTGTTGTATGGTATCAGCAGTTGATGAAACAGGAGCCACCTCTACCTTCTCAGGGTTGTTAAGTATTGAATCTGCCAGCGACTGTATCTCCTTCGGCATGGTTGCCGAAAAGAATAGCGTTTGCCTTTTAGCCGGCACCTTGGCGAGTATCTTTTTAACATCGTTAACAAATCCCATATCCAGCATGCGGTCGGCTTCGTCCAGAATCAGCATTTTGATCTGGTTGATATGAACATAACCCTGGTTCATCAGGTCGAGCAAACGGCCGGGAGTAGCTACCAATATATCTACACCTTTGCGTAAAGCGTCAACTTGTGGGTTTTGCGATACTCCGCCAAATATTACCAGGTTCTTTAAACCTGTATTGCGGCCATAGGCTGTAAAACTATCGCCAATTTGTATAGCCAGTTCACGGGTTGGGGTAAGTACAAGGGCTTTAATGGTTTTTTGTTCGCGGTATTGCTGTCGCTCGTTATACAACAATTGCAGCGTTGGAATGGCAAAAGCGGCCGTTTTACCTGTACCGGTTTGCGCGCAACCCAAAAGGTCGCGGCGTTGTAATATATAGGGTATGGCTTGTTGCTGTATAGGTGTGGGGCTGGTATAACCCTCGGTTTGTAAAGCCTTTAAAATAGGCTCAATTAATTTAAGATCGGTAAATAACATTTTAAGGGAAAAACGCGGAACTATATTTCCGCAATATATTGAAGGGTGAAAGACAAATTTTAATTCAACGGCAAAGATACGCTTTTATCAGCAGATAAACATAAAGCGTCTATTGCGCGGAAGCGTTACTGCTATTTTGCCTGCGTTTAGAAACAAAACCATCCAACAATATTAAACCAAGGCCAATCATGATTGACACATCGGCGGCATTGAATATACCCGTTTGAAGGGGCCCAAATTTAAGATGCACAAAATCGGTTACAGACCCATGCGCTATACGGTCATACAAATTGCCTATCCCCCCACCTATACAGCAAACAATACCCATAGCCATTAAAGGCGACATTTTAGGCTTTACCATTACATACACCAGCCCCCCAATAAGTGCCAGTATGGGTAATAAAGTAAGAACAATGAAACGAAATGGCTGTACCAGCTTATCGCCTAAACTCAGAAAAGCGCCAGTATTTTCTACATGTAACAGTGTAACATGCCCGTCAAGAAAATAATACTGATCATAGATATTGATATGATCGCGCATCATTGATTTGGTAACCTGGTCGCAACTAATATTCAACGCCAGCAAAGCCAGTATGGCCGCAATACGGTAAGCCCCTTTCAACTTCATTTGGGTGCGAAGGTAATAAAAGACATAAAAAAAGCCTTTCAAAAAATTGAAAGGCTCTCTAAATCATCTGCACATTCAAGATCTGCGCAGCTGCATATATAAAATTATTGCTTCATCAGATTGATAAAATCATCAAACAGGTAACGGCTATCATGCGGGCCCGGAGATGATTCGGGGTGGTATTGTACAGAAAAGGCTTTTTTACCTTTCACACGGATACCTTCTATTGATTGGTCGTTCAGGTTAACGTGAGTTACCTCGACTTTATCTGATGCCCTTACCGCTTCCTGCACCACACCAAAACCGTGGTTTTGTGATGTTACTTCGCAATGGTCAATGATCACGTTTTTAACCGGGTGGTTCAATCCGCGGTGACCGTTAAACATTTTTTTGGTGGGGATATCATTAGCCAGGGCCAGCAACTGGTGGCCAAGGCAAATACCAAACATCGGTTTTTCAGAAGCCAAAACTTTCTTTACCGTTTCAATAGCGTATGGCATAGCCGATGGATCGCCGGGGCCGTTAGAAATAAAGTAACCTGATGGCGCAAAATCCTTCTCCATTTCCTCAAAAGTGGTTTTTGCAGGGTAAACTTTAGCATAAACATCGCGGTCATCAAAATTGCGCAATATATTTTTCTTTACACCAAGGTCAAGCACGGCTACGCGGTAGGTGGCATCTTCTTTACCAAAAGTGTAGGTTTCTTTAGTTGATACCTGTGATGAAAGCTCCAAACCATCCATTGAAGGCACCTGGGCCAATTTAGCTTTCAGTTCTTCAACATCTAATATCTCAGATGAAATAATAGCATTCATGGCGCCTTTATCGCGTATGTGGCGCACCAACTGGCGGGTATCTACATCAGATATACCTACCAGGTTATGCTGCTGAAAATAATCCTGGATAGATTCATCTGCCTGCTTGCGGCTGTAGGTAATGTTGTAATTTTTACAAACCAGGCCGGCAATCTGTATCTGTTCAGATTCAACCTCTTCATTAGCTATACCGTAGTTACCAATGTGCGCATTGGTTGCTACCATAATTTGCCCAAAGTAAGATGGGTCGGTAAAAATTTCCTGGTAGCCGGTCATGCCGGTATTAAAACAAATTTCGCCTGTGGTAGTACCTATTTTGCCTGCGGCTTTACCATGAAAAACGGTGCCATCTTCCAACAGCAAAATAGCAGGTAACTTGGTGAAATGATTCATTTAGCAAAAAAATTGAAAGGGTTAAATATTCGGATTTTCTGGCTCGAAGCTCCGTGAAAAGAAAGTAAAGGGCTGAAGTGAAGTACCTCTTTATTCACGCCGCAAAAGTAGAGAAAAATTTCAAATTGCGGATGTGTGATTTTGATTTTTTACAGATAAAAGGTAAGAAATGAAAGATTGAATTCAAATCGTACATCTAAAATCGTAAATCTAAAATCAAACGATACCTTTGCCTTACAAAAACTAAATGATACCATGTCGGTAAACAAAGAAATTAAGCGCATTACTACCCACACGCTCCAGGAAATGAAGAACCGTGGCGAAAAGATAGCGATGCTTACCGCTTATGATTATTCAATGGCTGCTATTGTTGACAATGCAGGTATGGATGTAATACTGGTGGGCGACTCGGCCAGCAACGTAATGGCCGGGCACGAAACTACCCTGCCAATTACCTTAGACCAGATGATCTACCACGCATCATCGGTGGTACGGGCAGCGAAACGTGCGCTGGTAATTGTTGATCTGCCTTTCGGTTCTTACCAGGGTAACTCTAAAGAAGCGCTGGCATCCGCCATCCGCATTATGAAGGAGTCGGGCGCGCATGGTATCAAGTTAGAAGGTGGCGTAGAAATAGCTGAATCGATCAGCCGAATCCTAACCGCGGGCATCCCGGTGATGGGCCATTTGGGCTTAACGCCGCAATCCATATACAAATTCGGCACCTACACCGTACGCGCCAAAGAAGAGGCCGAAGCAGCAAAACTAAAGGAAGATGCCAAAAAGCTGGAAGAACTGGGTTGTTTTGGTGTAGTATTAGAAAAGATACCCGCTAAACTGGCCAAAGAAGTAAGCGAAAGCCTGCATATCCCCACCATTGGCATTGGCGCGGGCCAGCACTGCGACGGCCAGGTTTTGGTGATACATGATATGCTGGGCATTAACAAAGGTTTTAAGCCCCGCTTTTTACGCCAGTATGCCGACTTATTTTATGTTATGAACAATGCCATTGGTAATTACGTTACTGATGTAAAAGCGAAAAGCTTCCCTAACGAGAAGGAGGAGTATTGATTTTGAAGTCCATAGACAATAGTCAATAGTCCATAGTAAACTATCGGCTTAATCATCGGAACATCAACTATGGTCTATGGACCATGAACTACCGACTCAAATATGCGACCCGAACATACCTACATAAACAAAGACATTACCGACGCAGATGTGCTGTACGAGGACAATCACCTCATTGCCATTAACAAGCGTGCCGGTGATATTGTACAGGTTGATGAAACCGGCGACGAGCCACTGGACGAAAAAGTTAAGCGCTATATTGCTGCAAAATACAACAAACCCAATGGCGCGTTTTTGGGCGTAGTGCATCGTTTAGATCGCCCGGTGAGTGGCGTTATCCTGTTTGCCAAAACCAGTAAAGCGTTGGACAGGATCAACAAGATGTTTAAGAACCGCGAAATGCATAAAACCTATTTCGCCATTACAAGGCAGCAGCCTCAGCCCCCTGCCGGTAACCTGGTACACTGGTTGGTAAAAAACTCGCAGAAGAACGTCACCAAAGCACATGATAAGGAAGTGCAAGGCAGCCTGCGGTCCGAATTGAACTACAAGCTGGTTGGCCAGCGCGATGGCTATTCGGTTATTGAAGTAGATCCGATAACAGGCCGCCCACATCAGATACGCGTACAACTATCAACCCTGGGCTGCCCTATTGTAGGCGATAATAAATACGGCTATCCCCGCGGTAGCCTGCGCAAAAGCATTTGCCTGCATGCCCGCCGCTTAAAATTCATCCACCCGGTTAAAAATGAACCTATAGAGATTGTAGCCAGCCTACCTAAAGATGGCTTTTGGGATAAGTTTGAGGATCTGATACCGTAAAAAGATATCAGATTATAAAAAATAAGATACCTTTTTATTTATCGGTTTCTTTTATAAAGTTTTTAACAGCATCTACAAAGGCCTTATTTTTTTCGTAATAAAGTAGATGCCCTCCATCTATCTGTACTACCTTTTGGTTAGGAAACTTCATTAATTTATACGTGTTGGTGCCTACTGCATGATCATTAGTACCATTAATTATCAATACTGGTACATTAATATCAGGGCTAAGTTTATTATAGTCTTTAAAATACTCCGGGTAGATCATTTTTTTGCTTTTATCCATAACAGGGCTGAGTATCTTATAGGCAAAATCATTAGTACGGGGATGCAGGGAATCTAACTTATCAAACTGAACGAGTGTTTTAATACTGTCGGTAAGGAGTTTATATCCCAGGTGCACTTTACTCAACTTGGCGCGCATGGCCATATCACCTGCAAAAAGAGAATCGGTATTCTTTACTTTAATCGTAGTATCTTTTCCTATTAACTTGTAACCGAAACTTATCTGTTCTGCCAGTGCGTCCGGGTTAAAGAAATATAGTGTAGAATTAACTAAAATAAGCCCTTTTGTATGCTGCGGATATTTTTTTGCATAGTTAATCATTATTATACCACCAAATGAGTGGCTCATAAGGTATATTTTATCTATGCCGAGCTTTGCCCGCAGATCATCCATGTCTTTCAGCAAGCGGTCCATATGATAGTTATTGGCATTTTGGGCACTTCCACTTCCTCTGGGATCCATGTAAATCATGGTAAGAAAACTTTCAAGATTATTACCCCCCAACTGCTCAAAAGACAGGTAGCCTCCTCCGGGGCCGCCCGGTACAAACAGGCATGGATCTCCCTTTCCTGATACTTTTACAGGTAAAACTATACTATCAGAGGTAGTAAACTTAAACTGGTTATTCGCCAGTTGATTATTCCCCTGCTGTTTGCAAGCGGTGCAAAGCATTGTAAACAAACAGGCTAATGCTAATAACTTTTTCATATAATTTCAATTACTTCCCTTCTTTCTTGGGCGGGGCAAACATGGCCTCCTTAATATACTTAACCGGCGCGCTGCCATAGCTCAGGAACTTTTCATTAAAGTCTTTAACCTTAAATTTGTCTGCTTGTTTTTTCTGCCAATCCAGATAAAGCTGGTTGATCTCCTTAATAACCGGTATAATAGCTGGTAAGCTGTACACTGCTCACCGTTACCCTTTTCCATTTACCGTCGGACTCTGCCTGCTGCTGGAAGGCTTCTTTAGTAAGCATTTTATCGCCTGCACGCGGGTCATGTTACCAGCGTGCACGCTATAATCTAAAATAGCGTTCCAAATCCGTTCCGTTTATAGTTTCCAAAAGCGTTCCGCATGGAACGCTTTTGGAATTTTTCAAACACCTGTAAATAAGTTATTTATGATTGTGGTGGTTGTTGCTGACAAAATAATGTCAGTAACAAGTGTTTGTTATTCAGCATGTTCCGTTGTTCCGCTTTTATCTCATCCGGAGCGGAACGGATTTTTCAGCCTGTTGAAAGTTCAGCATAAACCCCGTATTGATAAAGCGGTAACCAGCACCTGTTAAGAGGGTAACACATGCCTGTAATTCAACCGCTAACAGTTTAAGTGTATTTCAATTAATAAACACTAATCTCTAATTCACTAACCTCTAATCTCCACTTCCGCCTTTAAGGTCAAATCATTACCTTTGCCACCTGTTTAAATTTTAAAACCATGAGCAAAGCAATAATTAAAACCGAAAAAGGCGACATGACCGTTCAGTTCTTTGATAAGGATGCGCCAAATACAGTAGCCAACTTTTTGGAACTGGCTAAATCGGGTTTTTATGATAATGTTACCTTTCACCGTGTTATCCCTAACTTTGTTATCCAGGGCGGCGACCCAACCGGTACCGGCGCGGGTGGCTCGGGCAAACGTATTGACTGCGAACTAACCGGCGATAACCAATACCACGATCGTGGTGTGCTTTCAATGGCGCACGCTGGTCGTAACACCGGTAGCTCACAGTTCTTTATCTGCCATAGCCGCGATAATACCGCTCACCTCGACCGCCACCACACCGTATTTGGTAAAGTGGTAGAGAACGTTGACGTGGTTGACGATATCCGCCAGGGCGATAAAATTTTAGGTATAGAAATTATTGAAGAATAGTTAAGTAGTGAGTAGCAATAAGTAGTGAGTAGCAAATGGTGAGTAAATGATTATTAACTACTCACCTGATCAACTCAATCAACCAATAACAACACATGAATTTACTGGGAATTGTTGCCGTATCGGGCAAGCCGGGCTTATGGAAAGCACTCGCGCAAAACAAAACAGGCTACGTGCTGGAAAGCCTTGATGACAAAAAGACCAAGCTGATTGCCAACCTTTCAACCGCTAAGCTGGCTGCCTTGAGTGAGATCACCATTTTTGGCCTTGAGGATGATATCAAGCTTACTGATGTTTTCGAAAGGATGAAATCGGTAACCGTACCCAACACAAAAGACGATGGCAAAAAGTTACGCGCGTTCTTTTTTGAGGTAGCACCCGACCATGATGAGGAAAAGGTATACTCTTCTGACATTAAAAAGATCATCAGCTGGTACCAGATTTTAAAGGATATGCCTTTGTTTGAAGAAGCCGACCCAACCGCTGCACCGGCAGAAGAATCGGCATCAGCCCCTGAGCCTGTAACGGCAGAGCAACCTGCTGAAGAAGCCCCGGCTGAAGCTCCGAAACCAAAAGCTAAAAAAACGCCTGCAAAAAAAGCGTAAATTAAGCTGTAAGCATAAAAGAAAGCCCCGGTAAATAATTTACCGGGGCTTTCTTTTATAGGTTAGTTTTTACGCTACACATCAATTGCATCGTAAACGATCACTTTATCCCACAGGTGGCTGCAATCTTTTATAAACTGTTGGTGAATAGGGTGGCTCTGGTAAGTGGCCTGCCCTTGCAGGTTTTCGAAGAACATCAGTTCTGACACCGCCCAACTGTTATCCACAACGTCGCGCTTTTCGGTGCTGGCAACAACGCCAATACGCAGTTCTTTGATGGTTTCTATTTTGCGCAGGGTTTTTAATCCGGCAATGATGCTGTCGCGGTCTTCAACCGAGCCGGGGTTTTTAAGCCAAAAGAAAACGTGGTGTACAATGGGATATTTACTTATCATGTTAGTCGGTTTTATAATGGATGGCATAGCAGACGCTACGGCTGTGCCGGCGGTTACTGCAGCGGCGGTGGCTATAAATTTACGTCGGGTGGTTTTCATATTCTGGCAGGTTTAACAATCAGGTTGTTGGCACTTTTGATCGCTAAATTCGGGCTCAAAAGTGCTGTGCGTAACAGATAGGTGTTCCAGCCGGTGGCGCAGGTCATGCTTAATCTCGTCAAACCTCGCCATGTCATCAGGGCTTACCACTAAGTGCGCGGTGAGCGCATTTTCGGTTGTACTCAACGCCCACACGTGCATATGATGTACATCCACAATGCCTTTAGCCTTTAACAGTTCGGCCCTTATTTTATGGAGGTCAATATCTTTAGGTACGCCATCCATTTCCAGGCGGAGGCTATCTTTTAGCAAATTCCATGTACCGGCAAGGATAACTACGCCGATGATAATGCTTACCGCGCTATCAATCCAGTTGTAACCCGTGAAATAGATAATAACACCGGATATCACTACACCTAACGATACAATGGCATCTACAGCCATGTGCAGGTAGGCACCTTTTACGTTGAGGTCGCTTTCTTTATCTTTCATAAACAACCAGGCGGTAAAACCATTAACACCAATACCCGCCAAAGCTACCCAGGCTATGGTGCCACCAGCCAACGGCTCAGGGTGAATGAAGCGCATTACCGCTTCATAAATAATAAAGCCAACGGCAACTACCAGTATCACCGCATTAAAGAATGAAACGATAATGGTTGAACGCTTGTAACCGTAAGTATAATTCTTGTTTGATTTTGCCTTGGCCAGTTTAAAGGCCAGCAAAGCCAGCGCCAGTGAAGCCACATCGCTTAAATTATGCCCGGCATCGGTAAGCAATGAAAGCGAGCCGCTGATCAAACCGTAGATAACCTCAATAACAACAAATGCCGAATTGAGGATAATGCCCCATATAAAGGCGGCATTCAGATGGTCCAGCTTGGGAGTATGATCATGGTGATGGTGGTGCGAGTGGTCGTGACTGTGCATATTTTAGATGTGCGAATGTGCAGATATGCAAAGGTGCAAATTAATTCTATAACCTTGTCATGCTGAGGAACGAAGCATCTGTCTGTAATGATCATCATCTGAAAGATTCTTCGCTATCGCTCAGAATAACAAGCGGGTTGGGTGAATTACTGATGGTGATAAGGCTCCCCCTTAATAATAGTATAGGCGCGGTACAATTGCTCAACAAAAAACAGGCGGACCATCTGATGGGAGAAGGTCATGCGGCTAAGCGAGAGCTTATCGTTTGCCCGCTGGTATACCGATTCGTGGAAGCCGTACGGTCCACCTACCACAAATACCAAATTGGCCGACGAGCTTACCGTCCGCTTGTTGATATAATTGGCAAACTGTACCGATGTATATTCTACTCCGCCTTCATCAAGCAGGATCAAATGATCTTGCGGGGTCACCTTCTTCAGGATCAATTCTGCCTCTTTGGCTTTTTGCTGGTCCTCGGTAAGGGCTTTAGTATTTTTAAGTTCGGGCAGATCTAACAGCTCCAGCTTGGTGTAATGTTTAAGCCGTTTAACGTACTTTTCAATGCCTTCTTTGAGATAAGCATCTTCAGTTTTGCCAACGGTAATAAATGTGATTTTCATGCCTTGCTGTAACTATTTAAGTGGATATGTAATCTTATTGTTGTAAAATTGAAGCTGTAAAAATACCTATAAAATCTGTGCAACAAACCATTATAGCCAATTACCAGGAAGCTGCAAATAAGGCCCGCCAACAGGCCGACCACTACAAACAGCAGGCAAATACTTACTCGTTACTACGCTTAGGCATTTTTGCCATAATGATATTGGTGGTTTACATTACCGTGCAGCAGGATAGCTTCGTGGTATTGGGTGTTGGTATTGTAATACTGCTGGCCGCGTTTGCAGCGTTGGTAGCCCAACAAGGTAAATATGAGCGACTGCGCGATTATCACCTCGACCTGGAGCGTATAAACCTCAATGAGATCAACAGTCTGCAAAACAGTACCAACCTGTATGATAATGGCCAAAAGTATAACAACGAGAAGCATTTTTATACCTCTGATCTGGATATTTTTGGGAATGCCTCTCTATACAATCTTATCAATCGTGCAGCTACATCTGCAGGAAACGATAAGCTGGCAGGCTGGTTAAGTACGCCGGCTGATAAAACAACAATATTAGTTCGCCAGGAGGCGGTGCAGGAAATCGCTGCCAATAATGATTGGAAAGTTAACACGCAAACCAAACTGCTATTTGCTGCTAATGAAGATGCAGACCAAATGAAGCGCCTGTTTATATACCTCAGCACGCCTTTGCATCTAAGCGGAGAAAAATGGCTAAGTATTTACATCAAAGTAGCGCCCTATCTACTTTTTGGAATGCTGCTTGCCGGCGCTTTTTTATCGCCCTATTTCACATTAATTGCTCTGCTTACAGCGCTCGGAAATATCTTCATTTTGCTGGCCAAAGGCAGTTACATACTTAAAGCAGGTGCCATTGCCGATAAAATAAGCGATGTGCTTGCCAAATATACCGTTGTTTTTAATGCAATAGAAAGTCAGCAGTGGCAATCTCAAAGATGCGCGCAACTGCATGAAAAACTTAAGGTAAACCAAACTTCAAAAAATATAGCTGAACTATCTAAACTGATCAATAAACTCAGTTACAGCCTCATCATGATCGTTGGGTTCATACTCAATGTATTTTTCCTGTGGGCTTTAAAGCAGATCATCCTCATAGAAAAATGGAAGCGTAACAACCACCAGAATTTTGAAGAAGCCTTTGATGTTATAGCCGAGTTTGAAGCACTGATAAGTCTCGCCGTACCAGGTATAAATTATCCGGATTGGGTTTACCCTGAAATTGCCGAATCAGAAGGCTATACCCTCACCGCCAAAAACATTGCCCACCCACTTATTCGCGGTAAGCGGGTTGATAATGACTATAATTTACAGGATGCATTTAAAATAGATATTATCACCGGCTCAAACATGGCCGGTAAAAGTACCTTCCTGCGTACTATTGGCATTAATACTGTGCTGGCATTGAGTGGCGCGCCGGTGTGCGCTGCAGAAATGGAAGTTTCAGTAATGACTATCGTAAGTTACATGCGTATCAAAGATTCGCTCAACGAAAGTACCTCCACTTTTAAAGCCGAACTGGACAGGCTGCAGATGTTACTGACCGCGGTTGAGCACGAGCACCGGGTTTTCTTTTTGATAGATGAAATGCTGCGCGGTACCAACTCTATGGATAAATATCTGGGCAGTAAAGCGGTTATAGAACAGCTTGTCGCCCAAAAAGGTGTTGGCATGGTTGCCACCCACGACCTGCAAATAGCACGCCTGGAAGATAAATACCCCGACTACGTACGTAATTACTATTTCGACATACAGGTACAAAACGGCGAAATGCTATTTGACTACAAACTAAAGCACGGCGAATGCAAAACCTTTAACGCTTCGCTATTGCTTAAGCAGATAGGCATAAACGTGCAAGCGGAGTAATAGCGTGAAAGACGTATATAAAACTTCTCATACCCTCTTTGCTGCTTGCAGCAGAGAGGGTGGTCGAGCGTAGCGTAGACCGGGTAAGTCAATTCTGCGTTCATTCACCGGTGAAAATACTCACCGTCAAAACTCCTTTACTTAATTTCCCGGCCAATACTTTCACCGACATTTTAGCCCTGTTTGCCTAATAGTACTAACGCTGCGGGATGGTTTTGATACAATTTTGTGTTGTAAACAAAACTCAATTGCTATGATAACGCTATTTACAACTATTGCTTTTACTACCATTTTAGGCCTTATTGCACAGGGAATTATTTTTATAGGCCTCATTGGTCGCCATATATTTTAATTACAGGTTTGGCAGGCCTATTGCTTAGATAGTGTTAAACATCTATCATGAAAAAAGGCGATACCGTACACTGGAAATGGGGCTCATCAGAAGCTGAAGGAAAAATTGAAAAGAAGCATACTTCTACCACCACTAAAACCATAAAGGGTTCAAAAATTACCCGAAAGGCAACAAAAGACGAACCTGCTTATGAAATAAAGCAGGATGATGGTGGCAAAGTACTTAAATCGGAAAGTGAATTAAAAAAAGGCGGAAAATAATACCCGCTTTTTTTAATTCTGATTTTTCCCGATAGCCTGTACGGCCATCTGCCTCATGTTTTCTAACCGCTTTTTAATGCGAAATAGACATAACGCCTGCCGTATTTTTGCAAAATAGAATGCATATTTACATATGGCAAACCAATCAATTATCACGGTTAAAAACCTGGTGAAAAACTATGGTGATTTTGAGGCTGTTAAAGGCCTGACCTTTGAAGTATATGAGGGCGAGATATTCGGCTTGCTTGGCCCTAATGGTGCCGGTAAAACCACCACGCTCGAGATCATAGAAACCCTGCGCGAAAAAACCTCGGGTGAAGTTATTGTTGATGGGTTTGATATTGACAGCAATGCCGATGAGATCAAAAAACGTATCGGTGTGCAATTGCAGGCAGCCGGGTATTATCCCAATCTTAATCTGTCCGAACTTATTGTGCTGTTTTCGGGCCTTTATGGTGTTAATAAAACGCCAACCGAAATGCTGGAAAAGGTAGCGCTTACAGATAAAGCCAAAGCGAAGTTCAAAGACCTGTCCGGCGGGCAAAAGCAACGCTTTTCTATCGCTACTACGCTTATTAATAATCCGCGCATTATTTTTTTGGATGAACCTACCACCGGCCTCGACCCCCAGGCGCGCCGCAATTTGTGGGACCTGATACGCGAGATACGCGACCATGGGACAACCGTAGTGATCACGACCCATTACATGGATGAGGCCGAAGTGCTGTGCGACCGTGTTGCCTTTGTTGATGGCGGACACATCATTGGTATTGATACGCCCGACCATTTTATTGACGAGCTGGTTGCCAAAGGCTTTGAACGAAAAAAACAGGTAAAGGCAGCCAATCTTGAGGATGTATTTATTAACCTGACCGGTAAGGAATGGCGCGAAGCATAACCTTCTGATAGTCGGCAGGTATGAGTTTGCAGTTAGCAGTCTCTTATATTAACACCAACACTTCACAATGATTGAATGACCCAATGAATAGTACAAAATATAGTAATACACGTGCTACGCTTGCCATTGCCAGGGCAAGTTTCCGCTCCATTCTTCGCAGCCCGTCTGCAGTAGTGTTTAGTCTGGCATTCCCGCTGATATTTATTGTCGTGTTCGCCAATATAGGTGGCGGCGGGATGAGTGTTGATGTTGGTGTGGCCAAAGGCTGTGATACGCTAAATCCTATTTACAAAGCCCTGGCCCAAAATAAAATCATTAAGCTTATTAAGGATGAAACACCGGATGAAATGCAAAAGAACCTCGCCAAAGGAACTATTGACGCCATAATTGATCTGAAACCGATGGTGCCCATGAAGCCTATGCAGGTAAACGTACAGTACAGCCATGCCTCTGGCGATAAAGGTGGCGTATTAAAATCTGTACTTAATAATATATTTTACCGTATACAGTCGGAACAGTTTAAGCGTATACAGCAAATTTCAGGCATACCTATACCTAACGCAGTTGACCTGAAAGAAACCGTTGTAACAGGGCGTGAATATAAATACATCGACTTTATATTGCCTGGTCAATTGGGCTTCTCTTTACTGAGTAGCGGGGTATTTGGTACGGCCTTCGTATTCCTGAGCTTGCGCATTACGCTGGTAATTAAACGCTTTTTCGCCACCCCGGTTAAACGCTCGAGCATTGTATTGGGCGAAGCCATAGCCCGTGTAGTGTTTGCACTGCTGGGGGCATTGTTTATTATTGTGATTGGGCATTTTGTATTTGGCTTTACATTGATACACGGGGTTGTTACGGTGCTTAATATGCTGGTACTGTGTACCATCGGGCTCATCATATTTATGGGCTTCGGCTTTACCATATCAGGCCTGGCCAAAAACGAAAGTTCTATACCGCCCATATCCAATATTGTTACCATGCCACAGTTCCTGCTGTCGGGTACCTTCTTTTCGGTAAGCGCTTTTCCGGTTTGGCTCCAACATATCAGCAGGGTGCTGCCACTTACACATCTTAATGATGCCATGCGTAAAGTGGCTTTTGAAGGGGCAGGTTTAGGCGATGTTACTCATCAGCTTTTCATTCTATTACTATGGGGCATAGGTATCTACGCGGTGGCAGTTAAAACGTTTAAGTGGGAATAGGAAAGTAGCACTATATAATCCGGCTCATTTTACGGGCTTAAAACTATAAATTATCTATATATAGCATATAATGTTTCGACTTTACATTCTCTACAGGCTGTTCGGCGAATGATTTATTATAGTTTATCTTATTGGGATCAAAGCTTTTTCCTAAGATAGCTTCCGCTTGGCTAATGTCATATTGTTTATCGTTTATCCAAAAACTAAATTGATAGGATGATTTTTTGAGATCTCTAAAAAGGACTTTTTCTCTGGGATCATCTATGGAAAATGGTAGCGAGAATTTCTCATCGACGTTTCTGCCGTTTTGACGAGCTGGTTTCCAGCGTGGTGACGCTTGTATGATATTTACAAGCTGTTCTTCATAAACTAAGCCACTTTCTGTAAGCTTTTTGATGTTTTTTACAAACCCTGTACTATCAACTGTAAATTCCATTATCACATGGCCTTTATAACCAAATAGCTTAGCGAGTTCTGAAGTACGTATCTTTTTACCTACATACATCATGAAGGCTTGGTTTCCTCCTGGGAATGCTGCCGACGACTCGAATAACGTAACATTATTAGTTTTTGCTTCATTAATGCTATCGGACCTGGTTTGAGCAAACGATGAAAAAGAGAAAAATAAAATAGTGATAAGAATAAAAGTTGCTTTCATAACTTCAAATCTACAACTTGAGTTATCCAAATCACAATATCTTTCTCTTAACATAAATTTAATATTAAGCATTGTTTAATTAACATATTAATAACATTAAGGAAATAGATTTGCATTATCAAAATATTAAGATAATGTTAAAAAACGCTTTTAGGGTTGTCGCGATAACTTCCTTATTCATATTAAGCTCGCTTTTTGTTAAAGCACAAGATTCAAAATTAGGTACCTGGGGCATTGCCACTGTAGTAATGCCCGGAGATAGCGCACATCGCTGGGGAGGTTATTCTGAATTCCAGATGCGTACCAATGGCGCGGCCTTCAGCCAGTTTCAGTATTATGAGGCTAAAGCAGGTATAAGTTACGATATCGACAAAAATTTCATTGCCCTTTTAGGTACCGGTACTTATCACACCTATAACTATCTTGATATTGCCGATGGCCCAACTGTTAATGAGTTTAGGGTTTGGGAGCAAATGACCATTAACCAGTTCCTTACCCCGCTAAAGTTTGAGCACCGTTACCGTGTAGAGCAACGCTGGCTTGATGGTAACTATCGCAACCGCTTCCGTTACAGGCTTAACATGTTTATCCCTTTAAACAACGTTAAAATCGTAGCTAAAACCTGGTTTATTTCTGTATTTGACGAGATCTTTTTCACTAATAAAACACCAAATTTTGAGCGCAACCGTGTATCGGCAGCTTTAGGTTACCAGTTTGATAAAAAATGGATAGTACAAGCCGGCTGGATCAACCAGCGGAATTACACGCCTAACACCAGCAGCGCCAAAAATAATATGATGATTACATTAATGTACCGTATTAATCGTAAAAACAGTGCAGAGCGCGAGCACTTGCCTACCACTTCAGATTAAGTAATTGTTACAAATGCAAATTAAGGTTGGTATTTCTTTATTTTGCGCTTAACTTAGCCCACCAATTTACTATAGTAAACAAAATAAATACGATAATACACTATGAGCTTGATAATTGATGTTCATGCGCGCCAGATACTTGATTCGCGCGGTAACCCTACAATAGAGGTAGATGTTTTAACCGAGAACGGTGCCCTTGGCCGTGCTGCTGTGCCATCAGGTGCATCAACAGGTGTGCATGAGGCTGTTGAGCTTCGCGATAATGATAAAGCTGTTTACATGGGCAAAGGCGTTTTAAAAGCCGTTGAAAATGTTAACGAGAAAATAGCTCCTGAACTAAGAGGTGTTGATGTGTTTGAACAAAACGCTATCGACAGCCTGATGATCAAATTAGATGGCACCGAAAATAAAGGTAACCTGGGTGCAAATGCTATCCTGGGTGTGTCTTTAGCGGTTGCTAAAGCTGCCGCGCAAGAAAGCCGCCAGCCTTTATACCGCTACATTGGTGGTGTAAACGCTAACACGCTGCCTATCCCGATGATGAACATCGTTAACGGTGGTTCGCACTCTGATGCGCCTATCGCTTTCCAGGAGTTCATGATCATGCCGGCCGGTGCTTCTTCTTTCTCTGAAGCATTGCGTTGGGGTACCGAGGTTTTCCACAACCTTAAAAAGATCCTTCATGACCGTGGCCTGTCAACCGCGGTAGGTGACGAAGGTGGTTTCGCGCCAACTTTCGAAGGTACCGAAGATGGTGTTGAAACCATCCTGAAAGCTATTGAAAAAGCAGGTTATAAACCAGGTGTTGATATATTCCTGGCTTTTGACTGTGCTGCGTCTGAGTTCTACAAAGATGGTAAATACGACTATACAAAATTTGAAGGCGATAAAGGTGCCATTCGTACCAGCGCTGAACAAGCAGATTACCTTGCCGAATTAGCGGCTAAATACCCTATCATCTCTATCGAGGACGGTATGGCTGAGGACGATTGGGAAGGCTGGAAAATGCTTACCGATAAAATTGGTGACAAAGTACAGTTAGTAGGTGATGATTTGTTTGTAACCAACGTAAAACGTTTACAACAAGGTATTGATGCTGACACTGCAAACTCTATCCTGGTTAAGGTAAACCAAATTGGTTCGTTAACCGAAACCATTAACGCGGTTAGCCTGGCACAAACTCACAGCTATACTTCTGTAATGAGCCACCGCTCTGGCGAAACTGAAGATGCTACCATTGCCGACCTTGCTGTTGCCCTTAACTGCGGCCAGATCAAAACCGGTTCAGCATCACGTTCAGACAGGATCGCTAAATACAACCAGTTACTGCGTATAGAAGAAGAATTAGGCGAGAACGCACGTTTCATCGGCAAAAACTTCAAATACGTTAAAAACAGAAAATAATCTCTAATAAAGATTTTCAATATAGAGCTCTCTAAAGAAATTCAGAGGGCTTTTTTGTTGGACATAATAAATTAAGCTTGTACTACCACGTCATTGCCAGGAACGTAGCGATCTCTTTTATAACCAGCAGTTTATTTGGGTGTAAATTGCACATGCAACCGTAATAATTTATAAAGTCTTTAGTTGCCTTAAAACAAGAAAGCCTCTCCAAATTGGAGAGGCTTTCTTGTTGATATGTGGGTTGATGCTATTATCGGCCACCTGCCGCGCCACCGCCCATGCCGCCACCTTGCTGGTCGCCGCCCTGGATCTGGTCGTCGTTGTTAACGCCTTTTTTCTTTTGCATTGGGTTAGCTGGTTTAAAGCTGATCTTACCAAAGCTGTAGCTAAACGTTAAACCGAACGATTGGAACGGAAACTGTGTACGGCTAACCTGGCTGAAGCCCGGGCTTGATATATTCTGGTTAAAGGCTTTGTTAACCGCGAATGGCTGAACAGTATTGAAACCAAGCGAAGCCTTTTTGTTCATAAACTGTTTCTTTAAACCAAACGCGTAAATACCAAATGAAGGGCTGGTACCTTGTATAGTACGGCGAGCCGAGTTAATGAAACCAAACGCTTCAAAGATAATGTCCTTAGGCAAATTTAATGTAGCGCTGCCGAACATGGTGTACTGTAAACGGGTTTTAAGCGCATCAGGGTTAATGAAGTTGGCATACTGCGCATACACTGTTGGGTTATAGGTAAACACGTTAACGCTACCACGTATGGTTAATGGCTTAATAGGGTTAACAGAACCAAAGAAGCTTGCACCTACAGATTTGTTAACGGCTACGTTATTTTGCACTGTACGGGTACCGGTAACGGTGCTGTCGCCAACCAGCTCCGTGATAGGCACAGCTATACCTTCAATAAGGTCGCTGGTTCTCTTGTAGTAAACCGAGAAGTTTAACACGGACGATTTAATAAACGTGTTGTAGTTTAACTCAACGGTTTGTGAAACCTCAGGTGCCAGGTTAGGGTTACCTACAGATTGTGCCTGGATGTTAGCTCTGTTGATGAACGGGTTTAACACCTGCAGGCTTGGGCGCTGTATACGCTTGCTGTATGATAATTTGAAGGTATTTGAACCAAGCGTTTTCTGTATGGTTAAACTTGGGATATAAGTATTATAATTAGCACTAAACGGATTTAATACCTGCTGGTTAGCGCCGCTTGCATAAGGTGTTTGAGGGTCGCCGGTAATTTGGGTATTCTCGTAACGGAAACCACTCAGAATAGAATAGTTCTTAGGCAAGGTAATGGTAAACACGCCGTAACCTGCGTATACGTTTTGCGTATAGTCATACAGGTTTGAGTTTTCGGTATCAAGGATGGGGTTGTTGCCTGCAGCGTCAACATCGTAAATGTTGTAAACGCTGTTGATGCGCCTTTGAATGGTTTTACCACCGGCTTCCAGCTTAAGCACTTTGCTTATAGGCAAGGTATAGTCTGCCTGGGCGGTATACTCATTGTTTTTACCATCGTTATTGCCGGCCTGGTTTGGCTGCCTTGCGGTAAACAAGCTGTTGTAATCTGTTTTAATGATGCTATGGCTCCACTGACCTGAAATAATTATTTCGTGGCCTTCTTTTTTAAACTTGTGGGTATAGTCGATATTCCAGTCGAAACCACTGAATTTGTTATGGTTAGTGCTGTTACCAAAGTACTGTATGCTTTTGGAAGGGTTGATAAAGTCCTGGATGCTGTATGTACCGCCGCCATTGGTATTAAAACCACCATCGTTTACCGCAATGGTACTGTTAATGCTGTTGAAACCGTTAAACTCGTAACCGGCAGTAAAAGTACCTCTTGCGCCGTGGCGTTTAGTTCTGCTGGCGGTATTATTAAAGTTACGCTGGTGTACGGTTCCGTTATCAATAGTCTGGTCGAACTCTGTGGTCATGGTTTGCGGCCATGTAAGGTTACCACCCAGGTTAGCCGAAAAGTTGAACCTGTTTTTGTTGTAGTTGATATTAAAGTTACCGTTATTTTGACGGGTACCTACGCCACCACTTACCGAACCGCTGATGCCTGACGCATTTTTGGTTTTAGTGATAATGTTAATGATACCACCTGAACCTTCCGCATCGTATTTAGCTGATGGAGAGGTAACCACCTCAATGTTCTTGATCTGGTCGGCAGGGATGGTTTTCAATACATCACTTAAGCTGGCAGATGTAGCGCCTGATGGCTTGCCGTTAATTAAAACACGCACGTTCTGGTCGCCACGGATGGCCACGTTACCATTCATATCCACGGATACCAACGGCACTTTCTGCAAAACGTCGGTAGCGTTACCTCCGGTTGAGGTTACGTCTTTTTCGGCGTTGTAAACAATTTTGTCGATCCTGTTTTCAATAAGTGGTGCCTGACCTACCACCTGTACCTCTTTCAGCGAAGTCGCGCTTGGCGAAAGTAGTATGGTACCCATATTATTATCAGGCTTAGCGGCGGTGGTTTCAACAGGGTCATAAGTTTTAGCCGGATAGCCGATAAATGAAATGGTGATCTTGTATTTACCGGTGCGGATGCCATTTAACTGGAAATTACCTTTAGAGTCGGTAAGTACACCATTAATAGGTGTTTTAGCACCGCTTTTAAAAATGCTGATGGTAGCGTAATCTACCGGTTTTTTGGTAATCGAATCGATAACCGTACCGGAAATTTTGCCCACTATGCCAGAGCCTCCGCCACCCATTGGTATCTGGGCCTGGGCTGTTATAGCACTGCATATTACTATAATAAGTAAAAGTATTCGTTTCATGTGTTTTGAGCGTTTTGGTAATTTGAGGCGAAAATGCCAAAAATGTTACAGGCCTAATCTCATAAATTAAAAAATTGTTAGAGATGTAATGTATATGTTACACTTAGTTGGTGAGTGATGAACAGTGAATGGTGAGTAGTGAGCAAAATAGTGAGTGGTTAGGGAAGAATGGTATGTGTTTATTGTAAATGCTTTGGTGGTCCCGAACTTGTTTCGAGGTCTCATATGGGTAGTTAGATTGGTATGTGGGATGCTGAAACAAGTTCAGCATGACGAGATCTATCCAAAAGAAATATGGCGTGCTAAAAGCAACGCCATATTTCTTTTTATGTTCTTTACTACAATATACTTACACCACCACGTTCACGATCCTGCCTTTTACAACGATCACTTTTTTCGGTGATTTGCCGTCCAGGTGTTTTTGTACATCGGCATGGGCCAGCACAGCGGCTTCTACATCGGCAGGCTCCATGGTTAGTGGCAGGCTGATATTGGTACGCACCTTACCGTTAAAAGAGACAGGATAAGCAAATTCATCTTCTACCAGGTATTCCGGGTTAAACTTAGGATAAGTCGCTGTTGAAATAGAGCCGGCAGGGTTACCTAACAACGACCATAATTCTTCCGCGATGTGCGGCGCATAAGGCGCCAGCACGATCACCAGGTTCTCCAGTATGGCGCGTTTGTTACATTTAAGATCGGTAAGCTCATTTACCGCGATCATGAAGCTGGATACTGAAGTATTGAACGAGAAACGCTCGATGTCTTCCTCCACTTTTTTGATGATCTTGTGCAGCGCTTTCAATTCCGCCTTAGTAGGCGCTTCGTTTGATACGGTGAAGTTCCAGTTGGCATCATGAAATAACCTCCAGAACTTACGCAAAAATTTGAATACGCCCTCAATACCATTGGTGTTCCACGGTTTGCTCTGTTCCAGCGGACCAAGGAACATCTCATACATACGCAGCGTGTCGGCACCGTAACGCTCTATCAAGTCATCCGGGTTAACCACGTTGAACTTTGATTTTGACATTTTCTCAACTTCAACGCCGCAGATGTATTTGCCGTTTTCGAGAATGAATTCAGCATCAGCAAAATCATCTCTCCAGGCTTTAAACTTGTTAATGTTTAATATATCGTTCTCCACTATGTTTACATCAACATGGATAGGAGATGTCTTATGATCCTTAATCAAGCCATGCGATACAAAAGTGTTGGTGCCTCTGCCCTCCTCGTCAATTAAGCGATACACAAAGTTACTTCTACCCTGTATCATTCCCTGGTTGATCAGCTTTTTGAAAGGCTCTTCCTCAATGGCTTTGCCAATATCTTTCAGGAACTTGTTCCAGAAACGGCTGTACAATAAGTGACCGGTAGCATGCTCGCTGCCGCCTATGTACAGGTCAACATCTTTCCAGTATTCGATGGCTTTTTCTGATGCAAACTCTTGGTTATTATCAGCATCCATATAGCGGTACCAGTACCAACTGCTGCCCGCCCAACCCGGCATGGTGCTTAGTTCGTATTCGTAAGCCTCACCCCGGCCCTCTCCAGAGGAGAGGGAGTTATACTTCCAGTCCGTAGCGCGGCCCAGTGGTGGTTCTCCGGTTTCGGTTGGCAGGTACTTATCAATCTCGGGCAACACTAGTGGCAGTTCGCTCTCCTGTATCAGGTATGGTAAGCCATCTTTAAAGTAAACAGGTACCGGCTCGCCCCAGTAACGCTGGCGGCCAAAAATAGCATCGCGCATGCGGAAATTCACTTTGGCTTTACCCAAACCAATTTCTTCCAGTTTGGCCACAACAGCAGCGGTAGCTTCCTTGTAACCTAAGCCATTAATAAAATCACTGTTGATGTATTTGCCTTCCTTTGTAGGGTCGGCCTCGGTATCAATTTGTTGGATGTCGATGATCTGGATGATCGGCAGGTCAAAGTGCTTTGCGAAAAGGTAATCGCGCTGGTCGCCGCTTGGTACGGCCATAACCGCGCCGGTTCCATAGCCCGCCAACACATAATCGGCTATCCATACCGATATTTTAGCGCCGTTCAGCGGGTTAGTAACATAGCTGCCGGTAAATGCACCCGATACGGTTTTGGTATCGGCCATACGGTCCAACTCGCTTTTCTTTTTAGTTTGTGCGATGTAAGCTTCAATATCTGCTTTTTGCTCCGGAGTGGTAAGCTCTTTAACCAATTCATGCTCCGGAGCTATTACCAAAAAGCTCACACCAAAAATGGTATCCACACGGGTGGTGAAAACTTCGATGTAAGAAGGAGTGCCGGTGTCAGTGCCGGTTGCCGGAGAAATTTCCACACCCTCACTCGCACCCAAAACTATCTCCAACGGAAACTTCACACTTGCGCCCACGCTTTTGCCAATCCAGTTGCGCTGCATTTCTTTCAGCGGCTCTGGCCAGTCAATGTTGTCAAGTCCTTGCAGCAGGCGCTCGGCATAGGCGGTGATACGCATGCTCCACTGCATCATTTTCTTTTGTTCAACAGGGTATCCACCGCGCTCGCTAAAGCCGTCTTTAACCTCATCGTTAGCCAATACGGTACCCAGGGCGGCGCACCAGTTAACGGTGCTTTCGCGCAGGTATGTAAGGCGGTATTTCAGTAATTCTTCCTGTTTTGCTTTTTCAGAAAAAGCTTTCCATTCCTCGGCGGTAAAGGTTAGTACATCCTCGTCGCAAACGGCGTTTATACCTGCGGATCCTTTAGTTTCAAAGTGTGCTACCAGTTTTTCTATACTTTCGGCTTTGTCGGCATCTTTATTATACCAGCTGTTAAACAACTGCATAAATATCCACTGCGTCCATTTATAATAATCCGGCGAGCTGGTGCGCACTTCGCGGCCCCAATCAAAAGAAAAACCTATCTGGTCCAGCTGGCGGCGGTAGGTAGCGATGTTTGCCTCAGTAGTAACAGATGGGTGCTGACCGGTTTGTATCGCATACTGCTCTGCCGGCAGGCCAAAGCTATCATACCCCATGGGGTGCAGCACATTAAAACCTTTGTTGCGTTTGTAACGTGCAAAAATATCAGAAGCGATATAGCCCAGCGGATGGCCAACATGCAGCCCGGCACCTGAAGGGTAGGGAAACATATCCAGCACGTAGTATTTGGGTTTACCAGAAGCGTTATCTGCTTTAAATGTATGCTTGTCGGCCCAAAACCGCTGCCACTTTTTCTCTATATCTTTAAATTGATAATCCATTTGAGTATTTGGTATGAGGTGCGAAAATAGTAAAAACTGCTTACAGATGAAGCTTTTGAAGCACTAATAGCCAATGTCTACCTACCCTGTAGGATAACATTAAACTTGGTAAGCTATTTTTTAAGACTTATTTTCGTGGCTCACCATACCGGTTATAGCCGTTTACCATATGCTCAATAATTTTAAGGATAAAGATATGCAGGCCGTTATTGGCTGGGTATTACGTGGCGGAGTGCTCATATCAATGCTTTTGGTATTTATTGGTGGTTGCTTTTATTTATATCGCCACGGCAACGCCATTGCCAACTATCACGAGTTTAAGGGCGTGCCGGATTTTATTCATTCGGCAAATGGCATTATCAACGGTATTATCAACCTGCGCGGCAGGGCCATCATCCAGTTTGGTATAATTTTACTTATTGCCACCCCGGTAGTACGTGTGTTATTCTCGGCATTGGGTTTTATCCTGGAGAAAGACCACCTTTATACAGCCATTACATTTGTAGTGCTTTTTATTATTATTATCAGCGCCTTAAGCGGCCACGCAGGTTAACTAAAAAGTAAACCATATTTATTGCCGGGTGTATAATATATATGCACCGGCAAGCAGTACAATCAACAGCATTACGGAGTGTAGGTTACGACGCCAAAAAGAAAATACTTGAACTTGAGTTTAAGGAGAACAGCGGCGTATGGCAGTACTTTGGCATCAGCCCGGCAACCTATAAAAGATTAATGAATGCGGCATCGCTGGGGCATTACTTTGTTACCCGCATTAAGGGAAAATATCCCGAGCTGCGAATTATTTGATACTCATGCGGCTCTGCACATCCTCGTTACCAATACTATGTTTGGCGGCGCCTTTTACAGTGCTTCGCCCAAACCGGTAACTAAAGCTCACGGTAACTTTACGATATTCGCGCACATCAACAATACGCAGATTGAGGTTCTGATAGTTGGTGAAAGATCTATCCCGATAGGTCTTAAAAATATCCGTAAGGCCTATGCTTAGCTTACCCATATTACTAAATAAACTTTTACTAAGGCCCGCGTTGGCTATAAAGGTTGGCCTGAACTGATTGATGCCATAAAACGTAGCGCTTTCATACTTAGCAGTAAGCTGCGCGGCAATTGTTTTGCTGAGCTGAAAATCCTGCGTAGTGTTAATGATGAGGTCGCCCGTAGCCTTGTTTAAATTACCATACTGAGGATAGGCTACATAACGTTGGTATGATGCATCTATATCATAAATACTGGTCCACCATGCAGCAACGGTTACCGGGGCGTTAAGGGTAACGCCATAATTGTAGGCCCGCCCGAGGTTGACTTCTGTAGACAGGTTTATTTTTGATTCGTCGTCCTGACTGTAATAAGGGAACGCTGCGCCGGTATTAACTATGGCGTACACCGAGGTTACCCATTGCTGGTTGTAGGTGTATCCTAAGCTTAGGCGGTTACTGTATTGCGGTTGCAGATAAGGGTTGCCTGCCTGATAATTGTACAGGTCAACAAAATACAGGAAAGGGTTAAGCTTATCATATGCAGGCCTGCTGATACCTCTGTTAAAAGTTAGGCTATACTCGTTCTTGTCGTTTTTGTGATAGTTGAGTATCAGTGTAGGAAACAGGTTAAAGTATTTATGAGGATTTACTTCACCTGTAGTAACAGATGTGCCTTTATTGTTGGTATACTCACCGCGCAAACCAGCATCAAGGCTATACTTTCCCCATTTACCCACATAATTTAAGTAAGCTGCCGCTATATGCTCCGTAAATAGGAAGTGGTTGCTAAGATCATCGTCTACTGTGTAAACACCATTTACTTTGGGGCCAAAAACCAGGTTATTATCCGTATTGGTACGGCTGAATTTTAAACCCGCGTCCAGTTTAGCGCCACCGCGTAACGGATTACTGTAATCTACCATTGCCGTCCAGTTAGTGATGTGTGTTGGCGACAGGTTCTGCAATAACAGCGGATCGCGGTAGGGTGTATAGGTATTGGTAAAAAATTCGTTGGTGATATACTCGTCAGACCGCCGGTTAGAGCGGGTATGGGTAACATTGGCGCTTATGGTGCGGCCGCTGGTATCTAACTTGCCGGTATAATTAATATTATAATTAATGTTGTTGATGTTACGCGTTATGCCCGAAGTAGCGTTAATTATAGAATCGAGCTTACCGCTGTTAGATATCATCAGGTTATTATTCTTGTTATAGTCGGTATTGCTGGCCAACCCACTCACTAAAAAACCTAAGGTTTGGCTTGGAGATAGAAAGAAGTCGGTACCGAGCCTAAAATTATGTGCAACCGCGTTTGAGGTATTATGATATAAACTGTTGTATTCGCTTTGTATGCCCTGGTAATTAATAAGCCTGTCGTTATCAATATCGCGGTAGGTTTTGTTACCGTTAACGCTGTAGGCACCAAATACGTTGTAGTTTTTGGTTCGGGTATTAAAAGAAATACCACTGCTGGCTTTGTAGTAGCGCCCATACCCTGCCGAGGCATTGTAAGTGCCGTTGGTACCCAGGTTCTTTCCCTTTTTATACACAATGTTAACCACGCCACCGGCTGAAGCATCATACCTGGCCGAGCCAGATCTGAGTAGTTCTATGCGATCTATATTACTGCCGGGCGTGCCTTTTAACAGGGCGGCCAATTCGGGGCCGTTTAGGTTGGTAGCTTTACCATCGATCATGATAAGCGCGTCCTGCCTGCCGCTTATGCTAACATTGTCGTTATTATCTACCCTTACGCCCGGAGATTGCTTTAAAACATCCAATACCGATTGTCCCGCGGCTATGATACTTGCGCCTGGATTAATAATTGTTTTATCCGGTTTAACCTCAATATAACGGCGCTTGCCCGTTACGGCTATCTCTTTAAGTTGCGCGCTGGTAGCTGCAAGTACAATGGGCGAAAGATTGACCAATTTATTAGCAGGCACCTCAAAAGCGCTGCTGTAGGCGCGTTTATACCCCAGCATGGTGGCCAGCACGGTATATTTCCCCTTGGGGATGTTGGTAAACTGAAAAGCACCTCTTTTATCAACCAGGGCCGACATGACCACAATTGAATCGGACAGATGGATCAATACAGCGCTGGCTGCATCGGCAGGGAGGCCTTCGCCTGTATTAACCGTGCCTTTTATGATTGATGTACCTTTTTGAGCGTAACAGTAGTTAGTAATAGTAATCAGGAACGCTATGTATAAGCATCCGAATTTGAACCTCATTTAATAGTAAAAATTGCCTTATAGTTAGTTAGTTATAGAAGTTTTAAATATAACAACATTTTTACACTTAGGAATGTTGTATTATGCTTTTTTACGGAAATTCAGGAGTATTTGTTTCAGCCGATAATATTTGGCAGGTAAAACTGTTAATTTGTTATTTTCGTGCTTTATTACAACAGTAGATTTTATATGAGGAAAATATACTTTTTTTTAGCCACTCTTTTATTTACCACCTCTTTAATGGCACAAAGTGCTTCTGCCAATTTTACCAGCGCTGTAAATAAATTCAGGCAGTACTATAACAGTAATCATCCGGATAGTATTTTTAACATGTTCAGCCCTCAGATGAAGGCCGCGCTACCTCTTGAGAAATTTAAACCAACTACCGAGCAGTTACGTACCCAATTGGGAATGCTGAAAGGTGTTGAACTCATAAAATTTAGCCAGCCGCTGGCCGTTTACAAGGCCACGTTTGATAATGCCATCTTTGACCTTAACCTATCGCTTGATGCGCAAAACAAGTTAACGGGCTTATTGCTAAGTCCGCATTCCGACCAGGCCGCTGCAAAAATGGCTATGGATCCCTCCCTTAAAGAATCGCCCTTGTTGCTAAAAACCATGAGCGGCACTATATCCGGAACGCTCACCACGCCGGATAACAGTACCGGAAAAGTGCCCGTGGTGCTAATTATTGCCGGTTCGGGCCCTACTGACCGCGATTGTAACAGCCCTAAGCTTGGCCTTAATACCAATGCTTATAAAATGCTGGCTAACGAATTAGGTAAAGCAGGCATTGCCACCGTACGTTACGACAAAAGGCTGGTGGGGCAGAGTGTAAGCTCAACTAAACCAAAAGAGCTACGTTTTGAAGATTACGTGGATGATGCCGTTGGCATGGTACAACTACTGGCTGAGGATAAGCGTTTCTCGAAGGTTATTGTACTTGGGCATAGCGAGGGATCGCTCATTGGCATCCTGTCGGCCCGTGACGAACCTGTTAACGCGCTGATATCTGTAGCAGGTGCAGGCCGCTCTGCCGACCTGGTGGTTACCGACCAGATGAAAGCCCAGCCAAAATTTATACAGGATAATTTTAAGTTGATGCTTGACAGTCTGAAGAAAGGCAAGTTTACAGAAAGCATAGATCCTAAGATATATGCCATTGCCGGCCCCGAAGTACAGCCTTACCTGATGTCGTGGTTCAGGTACAACCCGGCAAGAGAGATAAAAAAGCTGAAAATACCTGTTTTAATATTACAAGGAACTACTGACCTGCAAGTGCCGGTAAGCGAAGCCGAATTATTAAAGAAAGCAAAATCTGAGGCCCGACTGGTAATTATACCCGGCATGAACCATATTATGAAAGATGCCCCTGCCGACCGGGAACAAAACATGGCTACCTACAATAAGCCCGAACTACCGCTTGACCCCGAACTGGTTAAGAACATTATAAGCTTCGTGAAGGAGCTGAAGTAAATATGCAGATTTCAGATGTGCAAATATGCAAATGTATAGCAGGTGTAACGGCACGATTATATTTCTACCTTATTGGCCCTGCTTATCCATTATAGGTTTTTAATCTGCACGTTTACACATCTGAGATCTGCAAATTATTTCCAAATCCCCAGCAACCTTCTTAGCAGAATGATCTCCGAGGTATGGTAAGCGTTATGATCTGCTATTTGCAGGGCTTCTCGCAGGATGCTTTGCCCGTCGCCATGAGGAATAGCCGCGTAAATATCTCCGCTCCTTAAAAGTTCTATAAACGCTTTTCTGTCAGCTTTAATAGCTTCAAGGGTTTTATTCCAGGTTGCTTCATCGGCAGGGGCGGCTTCTTTAGGCCAGTAATCATCCGGCCATTTTGGCGATTGATGGCTTGCATCCTTGCTAAACTCCAGCATATCCCATTGCGCAATGCGGATATGTTCTGCCAATTGCCATATACTGTATGGTATTCCATGCGGTTTTATCCCCAGTTTATCGGCAGGTATGCTATTAAGCGCATCCTCAAGTGTAGCATGGGCGCCGCCACCCTCCAGTAGTTTTATCAGTTCTTTTATCAATATATCATGTTGATCGCTCATGCCAGTAAGTTTTATTATTTAACAAACAGAAGTAAGGTTTGATTTATAACTTCCAAAGTTTTAAGTTTATCACCAAAAGCAAATCCTACTCACCGTGACTAAAAGAATACTCATCCTTCTCGCATTGTATGTAACCGCCTTTACCGCATGTAAAAAAGACCAGGGCGGCAGCATAGATAACGGCTTAAAAGACGACGGCACCTTTACGCGCTACGAAGACCATTTCCTGGAAGAGTTCTGGAAAATAAACCCTGAATGGGCTACCTCTGTAGGGTACCATAAGTATGATAGCTTGTTAATTGTACCCGGTGCTAAAGCACGCGAGCAAAAACTAAAATTTGCTAAGGTACAGCTGGATTCGCTTAGCCGTTATGAGCCAAGCCTGCTAACAGATAACAACAAGATAGATCATCACATGATCAAAAACCAGCTGGAATCCATGCAGTGGGGTACCGAGCAGCTAAAGTCATACGAGTGGGATCCATCATCCTACAATGTGATCGGCACGTTCGCTTTTATGTTAAATGAACATTACGCGCCGCTGCAAAAACGCCTGCGCAGTATATACCAGCGCATGGAAAACATCCCGGCTTATTACAAAGCGGCACAATTGCAATTGAAAAACCCGGTTAAAGAACTTACTGACTTGGCCATAGAACAGAACGAAGGCGGACTGGGTGTTTTTGAAAACGATCTTGCTGATTCGCTTAAAAAAAGCAAACTGCCTGACGGAGAGCAAAAACAAATTACTGACAGGGCCAAAACTGCCATTGAATCTATAAAAGGTTATGTGGCGTTTTTGAAAACTATGAAGAATGATAAGCCGAGGAGTTTCCGTCTGGGTAAGGAACTGTATGAGCCTAAATTTAAATACGAGATACAGGCAGAGATCAGCGCGCAGCAAATGTTTAACGCGGCTGTAGAGCGCAAAAAGTTCCTGCACAGGGAAATGGCTAAGATAAGCAGACAGCTTTGGCCAAAATACTTTAAAACCCAGGCCATGCCTGCTGATTCGCTTGAACTCATTAGCCGGGTTATTGATACGCTATCTGCCAGCCATGTTAAGCAGGACGAATTTCAATCAGCTATTGAGAAAACGATACCTAAGCTGATAGCCTTTATTAAATCAAAAGACCTCGTAACGCTCGATCCTACAAAACCTTTGGTGGTGCGTAAAGAGCCGGCCTACATGGCAGGCGTAGCCGGTGCATCAGTGAGCGCGCCCGGCCCTTATGATAAAGGCGGTAATACCTATTATAACGTAGGCAGTCTGCAAGGTTGGTCGGCGGCCAGGGCAGAAAGCTACCTGCGCGAGTACAACGATTATATTTTACAGATACTCTGTATTCACGAAGCCATACCGGGCCACTACACTCAGCTGGTATATTCAAATAAGGCACCGAGCATGATCAAATCTATATTTGGTAATGGTGCAATGGTGGAAGGCTGGGCGGTATTTAGCGAGCAGGAAATGATTGATGCCGGTTATGGGAATGGCGCGCCCGAGATGCGCCTGATGTGGTATAAATGGCACCTGCGGTCGGTTTGTAACGCTATTTTAGATTACAGTGTGCATGCCGGTAACATGACCCGCGAGCAAGCCGTAAATATGCTAACCAAAGAAGCCTTCCAGCAGCAAGCTGAGGCCGAGGGTAAATGGAAAAGGGTAACTGTGAGCAGCGTACAGCTTACCAGCTATTACACCGGTTACAAAGAGATCAACCAGCTTTACCAGGATTGGCAAAAAAAGCAAGCCGATAAATTTAAAGTTAAAGACTTTAATGAAAAGTTCCTGAGCTATGGCAGTGCGCCGGTTAAGTACATAAAGGAAGCTATGTTTGCACCACCCAAGAAAGAAGGGAAGTAAGCAAGTCGAAATTCAAAAGTAAAAACTAAAAAAGCCTGGCTATGTGAGTAGACGGGCTTTTTGTTTTCTCAGAGCCAGGTTATTGCGAGGAGCGATAGCGATGCGGCAAGCTTGCGCCATAGTGTTATAGCACTCGCGAGCATTAGCGAAAATCACAAAGCGTTCCGCTCATCATTATACACAAATCCAACCAACGTAAAACATTAAATATCAACACATTAAAGCTGACATATTTTTGTCAGAACTGGTCCGACAGTTTTTTAAAACACTTATTTACAATCACTTAAAGAATTCCAAAAGCGTTCCGCGCGGAACGCTTTTGGAAACTATAAACGGAACGCTTTTGGAACACTATTTTTATAATACACATCGCCTTTTAATCGTTACATTTGGTAACGGCTATGAATAGTTTAAAAAAACACCTTTCGCCTTTCACCTTTCGCCTTTTACCTCAAAAACACCTTTCGCCTTTCACCTTTCGCCTTTCGCCTTTTACCTTTCGCCTTTTACCTCTAAAATACCTTTTAGCTTTCGCCTTTTACCTTTTACCTTTAATAACCAGGGCTTCCTCCATCCTTATCCCGATGGACGAGGAGCAGAAGGATCATTTAAAATCATACGGCATCGCTTTCTGGACGCTGAAGAACGGCGAAACCGTTAACTGGCTGCTTAACTACCGCGGCGGCAGCTTCATGATGGCATACGCTAAAACACTGGAAGATGAGTGTAAGGTACGCGGTGTAAGCTACGAGGTAATTGCCGATGCCAAAGCCAATGAGATCATCACCGAGGTGAGCGACCCATCCGTGAACATGGACATCATTAAACTGGAGAAAGCGCCTAAAATGGCCGTGTACTCGCCTAAGAACAAGCTGCCCTGGGATGATGCCGTTACCCTGGTGCTCAAGTACGCCGAGATACCTTATGATGTGGTGTACGATGAAGAAGTGATACGGGGCGACCTGCCCAAATACGACTGGCTGCACATGCATCACGAGGATTTTACAGGGCAGTTCAGCAAGTTTTACGGCGCCTACCGTTACGCGCAATGGTATAATGATGATGTGCGGGCGCAAACCGCTTTGGCAACTAAACTGGGCTTTAAAAAGGTATCGCAAATGAAGCTGGCCGTGGTGCAGCGCATACGTGATTTTTGCGCCGGCGGCGGTTTCCTGTTTGCCATGTGCAGCGGTACCGATACGTTTGACATAGCCCTAGCCGCGGCCAATACCGATATTTGCGAAGCCATGTTTGACGGTGACCCCGCCGACCCCAACGCCCAGCAAAAGCTCGACTTTACGCAAACCTTCGCTTTCCAGAACTTTACGCTCGACCAAAACCCGCTATCGCACGTGTTTGCCAATATCGATGTAACGCAGACCCGGCAGGTGGAACGCACACGCGATTTTTTTACGTTGTTTGATTTTTCGGCCAAGTGGGATGTGGTGCCCAGCATGCTTACGCAAAACCACGATAAGGTAATTAAAGGTTTTATGGGCCTAACTACCGCCTATGATAAAAGCAAGCTGAAACCCGGCGTTACCATTATGGGCGAAACCAAGACCGCTAACGAAGCCCGCTACATACACGGCGAATACGGTAAAGGCCAATGGACCTTTTACGGCGGCCACGACCCTGAAGACTACCAGCACGCCGTAGGCGACCCGCCAACCGACCTCAAACTCCACCCCAACTCGCCCGGCTACCGGCTCATCCTCAATAACGTATTATTCCCGGCAGCTAAAAAGAAGAAACAGAAAACGTGATGGTGGTGGTGCAGGATGGGGGAGCGGGATGCCGAAAAGTAGTGCGGGATGTTTTAGTATGGAATTTCAAATGATAAATATCGAACACTGAATTTGGAATGTTAAATGATGAAGTAATAGAATTAAAAACTACTTCATCTTTTGGCGTTATATTAATCCATTGACCAATAATGAATATCGAAAAGCGAATATCAAATGGTAAATAAACACGTTTATCGAGCGTTTCGTATTATCAAAAATCGACAAGATTACCTTTTCTTTTTTGCTGAAAATAGCTGATCCAGCCAAATAAAAGAGATACACTGACACTAATTGGCAATATCATAACCGGCATACTGGTAAACCCAAAACCCAGTATAACCAATACGGTAAATAAGCTCAAAATATACAGCGTTTGTTTACGTGCGAATACTGATTCTAAGCGTATTATATTAATTTGATTTTGAGCCTTATAATTTTCTATAGCTACTTGAAAATCAGAAACAAATGCCTTAAGCAACTCGTCATTACAGAAGTTATTATTTGCGGTAATTAATTTTTTTACCATCTAAAAAACCTAAAGTAAATACAGTTCCGTTTTTCCCAAAGTATATATAATAATATTTTAAACCATTAAAAGGAACATGAACTGTTTGATTTAACGCTATTGTCAACTCATCTACAGAGATTGTAGCCGTTCCTGTCTTTCTTATTCTGTGTTTATTTAATAAAAAGAATGCCACCGATGATCCGATTATCAATACAACTACAAGGCCTGCCGGAAGCGTGTTTCCAAACAATGTTCTGAAAAGCCATAAACCCAACCCCAAAATAGCAACTGATACACCAAATAATAAATAGGTGAAACCTTGCCTGGTATATTCAAAAGTGTAACTTTTCAAATCGTAAATTAAATTTAATATACTAAATAACCATTATAACTATCTATTTAACTTGATGAATAATGATAAGTGATTCTATTAACCCCTTCATCATTCGGCATTCAGTGTTCGATATTAAAAACATCGCGATTAGCTACTTCTTCAGTGTATTATCAAACAATTTATAGATCCGCTTATATTCATCGGCCCAGCTGCTGGGCTGCTCAAAGGCGTGGTCTTCTATTGGGTATGATGCCAGTTCCCAGTTTTCTTTATGCAGTTCAATAAGTTTTTGAGTAAGGCGTACAATGTCCTGGTAATTCACGTTTTGGTCCAGCATACCATGCAGCATCAGCAGGTTGCCTTTTAAGCCATTGGCAAAATAAATAGGCGAACTTTTGCGGTAAGCCTGCTCATCGGTATAAGGTTCGTTGAGTATGTTGGAAGTGTACTCGTGATTATAATGCGCCCAGTCGGTAACCGAGCGGATGGCGCCGCCTGCCGAGAAAACGTCCGGTTCGTTAAACATCGCCATCAGCGTAATAAAACCACCGTATGATCCTCCGTACAGGCCCACATGTTTAGGGTTAACGCCATATTTATCCACCAGCAGTTTCACGCCATCCACCTGGTCGGTAAGGTCTTTTCCACCCATGTGGCGGTAAATACCCGTACGGAAATCGCGGCCATAGCCGGCACTTGCCGTATAATCAATATCCAAAACGGTATACCCATTATCGGCCAGCAGGTTGTTAAACATATATTCGCGGAAATAGTAGCTCCATGAATACGTTACGTTTTGCAGATAACCGGCGCCATGTACAAATACTACGGCCGGTTTAGCCGGGTCGGGGTTGGCAGGCTGGTACAAGCGCGCGTAAACATCCGTACCATAACGGTTTTTAAAGCTGATGATCTGCGGGTCGCGCCACGGGTACGACAGGTACTCGGCCGACACAGAGTGGGTGACCTGTACCGCCTTTGCACCGGGTTTATTAGCCTGAATATACAACTCCCAGGGGCGGTTGGAATACGAATAGCGGATAGCCAGCCATTTTTCATCAGGCGATAGGGTAACCTCATTGCCGCCCTTCATGCCGGTGATATTAACCGGTGTACCACCGCTAACCGGAATGCTGTAAAAATGCGTAATGCCGGGGTGGTCGATATTAGCGGTAAAGTAAAAGATTTTTTTATCCTTGCTTAATTGCAGCGTTTGCACTTCCCATTTGCCGCTGGTGAGTTGTTTTTTGGTACCGCTCTCCACATCAACCACGTAAATGTGCGAGTAGCCGCTTGCTTCGCTCTGGTAGTAAAAATGGGTAGCGTCAGTAAAACCGGCCCTGCCGGGGTTATCAATACCCGGCCCTCCTATCCAGGCCTCGTCCCGCTGCCTATCGAGCAAACGGAGCTTACCGGTTAACGGGTCGAGGCTCATGATCCAGCAGTCTTTATTATCCTGCGATGAAATGATCACCACGGCGTTACTGCCGCTCTCATTCCATAAAACCCCATCAATAGTTACTGGCCTATCGGCATTTTGTTTCTGCCGTTCTTTTAACTCTTCAGGATAATCTTTCAGGTAATCGGGTAGGTCTTTAATGCCGGGGATGTCCGCGGTAATGATGGGATAATAAGTTCCCCGCTGTGTATCGTAAACAAATGTTTGGGATGTTGATGAAGCCCGGCCAACTTTTGAGCGGTTGGGAATGTCCTCTGTAAAGCCCGATGCTGTTACGTAGTTAGGTACAATAGCATTTTTTACGCCATCGGCACGCTTGGTGAGCCGGTAGGTTATAAACCTGCCATCCGGACTTATCTTTACCTCGCTTACCCGTTTATCGCCGGTTACAATTTCCTTTAATTTTTCGGGTTTAAGCAACGCGTTGCGGGTCGAGTCGTCCTTATCTTCTTTGGCTTTCTCTTTAATAATATCAAACAGTTCCAACTGCTGCTTTTTAAGCCATTGCTCCTGCTCGTTAGGTTGCTTTTTGCTTTGGCCGTCTGTTGCCTCGCGCACAAAATTGGTGAGCTGTACCAATTCGCCGGTTTTCAGGCTGATGGTAAACAGGTTATTATCTTCCCGGTAAACTACTTTAGTTTCATCGTTGATAAACACCGGCTCGGTTTCACGGGCTGCCGTATTGGTGAGGCGGGTGGTTTTGCCGGCTTTCACATCAAACAAAAACAGGTCGCCATCTTTGCTGAAGATCTTGCGGGTATGTTGTTTGTTCCAATCACCGTTATCGGTGCTCAGGCCGCGCTCTTCGGCAAGCATTACCTTACGCGCCTTGTTATCCGCCGGGTTAACAGCATACAGTTCCGCGTCGCCAGAGGCGTCCTCACTCCACTTAAAATAGACCTTTTTACTATCATCGGCCCAATCAATACCGGAGGGTGATACGCCTATCCATTTCGGGTCGCGCATGATCTTTTCAATGGTAAGCGGGCCAAGTTTTTGGGCAAAAGATGTGGTAGCTGCGGGTAGAAGCAGCAACGTAACCAATAGTTTTTTCATGTGAACTTAAAGGATGCAATATAAGCATGTTTTAATATCGAATATTGAATTTCGAATGTTGAATGATGAAGCGTTTTTAAATATCGAATGATGAATAATGAAATAACATCACTTCATCATTCGTCGTTCAGCATTCGATGTTCGATATTATCTTAAAACAATTCATCATTCGTCGTTCAGCATTCAGTGTTCGATATTATCTTAAAACACTTCATCATTCGAAATTCAGCATTAGACATTATAAATCTCCCGCTCTCGCACCCCCGCTCCCGCTCCTCTTAATTATAAAACGTCCATGACACGCCGAACTTGAGCACGCGGTCCATTTGCGGGTAGCGGTTAACGGTATAAAAACCTTTGCTGAACAGCCCCTGGTTCACGTAATCATACTGCACAAAAATATTGGTGCGCACCAGCGTGGCTTTAAAGAACAGGCTGGCTACCGGGTAAGAGGTAAAGGTAACATCGGGCCCGTTATAGAACTGGCCTATGCTAAGCGCGTATGAAGGGGCCAGGTAAGTGGTGTTGTACCGCGCGTTGATACCAAACTGAGAGTTAAGCGTAAATATCTGCGCCTTGTAATAGAGGCTGCTGTAGGTGTACACCTCGGGCGTGCGCAATATAGCCGCGTTATCGGTTTTCTGGTATACGATGTAGTTATCAAAATTAAGCTTTCGCCAGTGCAGGTTTTTACCGATGCTGAGTTTAAGCATATTAATGGGCGAACCATACTGCCTTGGCGTGGCATCGATACCGTTGGGCTGCGAGGCAAAATACAGGTAATCGTTCAACAGGAAATACTCGGCCTTCAGGTCAAGTTCCAGCGCCTCGTTCACATAGTTGAAAGAAAGGTTGGTGACCTTTTGGTTGGCAAAGCTATTGTTAAAAATGTAGTGGTTGGATATCCAGTTGGTGTACACCAGCCCCGGCGAACTGCTTTGCTGGTACGCGCCCAAAACAATGCGGCCGGTTTTGCGGTTGCCCGCGAGGGTGAGTTTGGCATCATACAGGAAATCGCCAAAGTTGCGACCCTGTACAATCTGCTGTATGTCTGCATCGAGGTTAATACGATCGCTGAAACGATAGCCCAGCTTACCCTTCACCGTAATATTCTGGAAGGTGGAGTTTTGTACCTGCACCGGCTGTATCTGCTTTTTACCGTATTGGTTAATAATGGTATCGGCCACAAACTGGCTTACTTTATAAAAATCCTGCGTTAAACCCAGGTCCAGCTTCAGCTCATTCTTCAGCATTTTTTTGCTGCGGCCGCGCAGGTAAAAACTGTACGAGAAATCGTTTTGCAGGTGCAGCACGTTGAGTGAATCGCGCGAGCGGGCGGAAGAAAAATAATAGTCAGGGAAAGCACCAAACTGGTCGAGCCCGTTTTGCAGGTAGTTATATTTACGCTGATTGTAGTAAAACGTATAGCCCACGCGCTGGGTAGGCAGCACGTTGTTGGTACCCGCCTTGCCCTTGTTAAGGCTATCAATATGCCCTATGTAGTAAAACTGCTTTACATACAGGCCGTTGTTTTTCCAATTGCTGTAGCTGCCCGGCAGGCGCACCGGCTCGCCCGTTTTATCAAACGATGGGTTAGTAAAGATATCCTGCTTTATTATAGAACCTGTTTCCGGCGCTTTAAGGTTATTGAACAATAGGTTAGCCAGCAGGTTATACCGCTTGTTTACGCTGTGGTACCAGGTAAACACGCCGCCTGTAAAATCGCTCACATTCTGGCTTAGCACATTGTTGGTGCTGTAATACCCTTTTGAGCCGTTAAAGTTGAGCAAAAAGCCGATATTCCAGTTGGGCTTAACGTTTTGGGTATGCAGGGCCTTAAACAATTGCTCCTTGGTGCCGCCAATGGTACTGTATAAAGATAGCAGCGTGTAGGGCGCACGGGCATTAAAGTAATTAAGGTCCTGTGGGTTTACCATGTAGGCATCCAGCGCGTGCTGGCCCTCATCAAAGCCTATGGTTTTACGGGGGGTAAACAGCAGATCGCGCGCGGCGGTGCCGGGGTATCCCAGGCTTATTTTGGGATTGCGCGGCTGGTTAAGCGGACTGTAGTTCTCAAAATTTACCAGGCCGGTATCCAGCGGGAAAAGCTGTATACTATCGGCCAGTAAACGCTCGCTGGTTACCTTAATAAACTTGGAGGTAAAAACAATCGAATCGTGCTTGCTCTCTTCGCGCTTGCGCAGCGAGTCGAGATTATCCGAAGCGGAATTATTACGCGGGCGGTTGCGGGTGGTATCGCGGCTGTACACCGGCTCATTGGGCCGCTGCCCGGGGAAACTCGGGTTACTTATTTGCGCGAAGGCGCCCTGCGCGGCGGCACAGATCAATATCAGCAATAAATACTTCAGCTTGTTTGCCATTAAAGCCCGGCTATCAATTCTTTTAAAATTAAAGTTAGTTTAGGTTCGGCCTCCTGCGCTACCGCCAGTATTTCTTCTACCGATACCGGTTTTAATTGCTCAGGGAAACCCTCATCCGTTAAAACTGATATGGCGAATACCGGCAGCCCCATGTGATTGGCCACAATTACTTCGGGTACGGTGCTCATCCCTACCGCGTCGCCGCCTATGATACGCAGGTACCTGTACTCGGCACGGGTTTCCAGGTTAGGGCCGGTTACCGCTACATAAACTCCCTTATGGCAGGTAATATTGTTGGCCGCGGCAATCTCCAGGCCTTTATTGATCAGGTCGTGGCGGTAAGGTTCGCTCATGTCCGGGAAACGCGGGCCCAGGTCGCTATCGTTGCGGCCAATAAGCGGGTTCATAGGTTGCAGGTTAATGTGATCCTCAATCACCATCAGGTCGCCCTTTCTGAAATCGGGGTTCAATGATCCGCTGGCGTTGGAGACGAACAGCGTTTTGATACCCAGCATTTTCATTACCCTCACAGGCAGCGTGATTTGCTGCATGTTGTAACCCTCGTAATAATGCAAACGGCCCTGCATGGCTACCACCTTTTTACCGCCCAGCATACCAAAGATCAGCTTGCCCGAATGAAACTCCAAAGTTGATATCGGGAAGCCCGGTATGTTCGAATACATGAGCTGTTTCTCTATCTCTATCTCATTCACCAGGCCGCCCAGGCCGGTACCTAAAATAATACCTGCTTCGGGCTCAAAATCGCCTATGCGTTTCTTGATGTATTCAGTGGTGCTGTATATGCTCTCTAACATAAGTAGTAATTAATTGATCAAATGCGACCTGCGCGTTGTTCAGCAGCTTTATGCCTATAGGCTGTACTAAAACAGGTAATCCATTTAGTATAGTCTGCAGGTGCTGTACCCCTAAACGCTGCGCATCCTTTTCTGTTGTGATGATGATCTTTTTTTCTGCCTTGCAGGCCTTAAAATCATCAGCAAGTTTAAGTATATTTTTTGTGGTAAAGGGATGATGATCGGGATATTTATGATGGATAACTGACGGACCAAGCTCTTCCAGATATTTAACCAGCGGCGCCGGGTTAGCAATACCTGTAAGCAGGAATATGGTCGTATCCCTGTCTATCGCTATATCTGTTTGTTCGCCATATAATGTACGTAACGGCTGGTAGCTGATGGCGCTGAAAAATAAGGGCTGCGTACTAAGCGATGTAAGTTTATGGTAGCAGCGGGTCATATCGGCCTCGGTGATCGTTTCGGGGCACTTGGTCACTACCATTACATCCGTGCGCCAGCGGCCGCTGAAAGGTTCGCGCAGGTTACCGGCGGGCAGCACGAGTTGCGGCAGTTGCAGATTGCGGTAATCAAACAAAAGGATGCTGAGGCCCGGCTTTACCGCCCGGTGCTGAAAGGCATCGTCCATTATCACTACCTCGTGGTTGGCTTTTAACCGTTCAATACCGGCTACGCGGTCTTCGCAAACGGCTACCGTTATATCCGGGAACTTTTGCTTGAACTGAGATGGCTCATCGCCGATCTCAGCTGCGGTGGATGAAGCTGACGCTTCTATAAAACCTTTGGTTTGGCGGCCGTAGCCCCTGCTCAGCGTGGCCAGTTTTGCATCGTCCCTTAACAGACGCACGATGTGTTCCGTCATGGGGCTTTTACCGGCTCCGCCTACTTCGAGGTTGCCTATGCTGATAACGGGAATACCAAAACTGCGACTTTTGAACAACCCGGCATCATACAACCAGTTGCGGATAACCACTACCAGACCGTAGATGAGAGAGAAAGGTAACAAGAGTAAGCGCAGGTATCGCATAGGGTGGTAAAGATAAATAATAGCCAATGAACCTGTGCTTATTTTTGCGCTTTGGGCATGTGGCACTCGTAAATGTTTATTACATTTATTGCTATGAAGAAACTCCTTTGCCTGCTGTTAAGCATTACCACCTTCAGCGCCATAGCGCAAACCGACGCTAAGCTGACCGCCCAGTTGCAAAACCTGCTGAAAGATTTTCATGGCCGGGCAGGCGTGTATGTGCACAACTTAAAAACAGGCAAAACGGCCGCTATAAACGCCGATACGCTTTTCCCGACGGCAAGCATGATCAAAGTAAGCATACTGAACGGGGTGATGGATAAGATAGAAAAGGGCGACCTGCATTACAACCAAAAACTGGTTTACCGCGATTCGCTGCTGTACGCGGGCGAGGATATCCTTGGGTCATTCAAGAACGGCGATACCATACAACTGAGCAAGGTAACCATGCTGATGATCACCATGAGCGATAACACGGCCAGCCTGTGGCTGCAAAAGCTGGTGGGCGGCGAGTATATTAATAACTGGCTGGCCACTAACGGCTTCAAGGTAATGCGGGTAAACTCGCGCGTGGCAGGCCGCGAGGACATGCGCAAAATATATGGTTGGGGCGTTACTACACCTTATGAAATGTGCCGGCTGTTTACCCTGATACATGAAGGTAAAGCCGTAAGCCCGGCGGCCAGCGAGCGCATGTACCGTACACTGAATCGTATTTACTGGGACGAGAACGCGCTATCGCAGATACCGCCTTATGTGCAGGCTATCTCTAAACAAGGCGCGGTTGACGCTTCTCGATCTGAAACGGTGTTGGTAAACGCCCCGCACGGCGATTACGTTTTTTCGATCATCACCAAAAACAACCAGGACCAGAGCTGGACACCACAAAACGAGGCCGACATTCTTATTAAAAAAGTATCGGCCCTGCTATGGCACTATTTTGAGCCGCAAAGCAAATGGCAGCCAGCGCCAGGCGTGGATAAATTTATGCTGAACGAGTAGTGGCTGATGTTATTCCAGTTCGGCCAGTAAACCGCGTACATCCAGCTGCCGGGTAAACATGGTAAGGTTGCCCTGCGCGTCTAACGGCCATTTTTCTCGGGGGCGGTCCCAATACAATTCTACACCATTACCATCAGGATCGTCCAGGTACAGGGCTTCTGATACGCCGTGGTCTGATGCGCCGCTAAGCGGGTAACCCTTATCCAGCAAGCGTTTCAGGATAGTCGCCAGGTCCTTTCTTTCCGGGTAAAGTATAGCCGTGTGGAACAAGCCCGGTGCATATTGTGGTGCCGGAGGTGCGCCCTTGCTTTGCCAGGTGTTTAACCCTACATGGTGGTGGTAGCCACCGGCAGATATAAAGGCGGCCTGGTCGCCGTACATGGTCACCAGTTCAAAACCAAGCAGGTCGCAATAAAAAGCCATTGACTGTTGCAGATCGCTCACCTTTAAATGTACGTGCCCTATGCGGGTTTGGGCAGGTATTTTATAGTCGCTCATGATATTCGCGTTTAATGTTGTAAAGTTTTAATGTTGAAAGGTTGGAAAGTTGAAATGTTTCCTACCTTATAATCAAAGCTAAGTTGTTTTTAAACAAAATTTGTCGCTACAAAGCAATTTATATGTTTAAACATTTATTCTAAATTGATCACTCCCCATTTAACGTTTCAACGTTCGAACATTCCAACTTTCGAACAACAAAAACATTCAAACCTTTCAACTTTCCAACGCTCCTCCCACAAAATAATAAACCGTACCTTTGCGCTATGGTAATCAAAACTGCCGATTTTATTTGCAGCAACACGCAGATATCCAAGCTGCCGCCGCCGTTGAAGCCCGAATATGCTTTCATTGGCAGGTCAAACGTGGGTAAGTCGTCACTCATTAATATGCTTACGCAGAAGAAGGGGTTGGCCAAAACCTCGCAAACCCCGGGTAAAACGCAGCTTATTAACCACTTCCTCATTAATGAGAACTGGTATATTGTGGATCTGCCGGGCTACGGTTACGCGCGCATATCCAAAAGTAAAAAAGAGGACTGGAACAAATTTATACGTGCCTACCTGGATAAGCGCGAAAGCCTGCAATGTGTAATGGTACTGATAGACAGCCGCCTGGAACCGCAGAAGATAGACCTTGAGTTTTGCAACTGGCTGGGCGAAAAAGGCCTGCCCTTTGTAACCATATTTACCAAGGCCGATAAGCAAAGCAGTGTAAAAACCGACCAGAACATTGCCAAATTCCGCAAGGCCTTACTGGCATATTTTGAGGAAGCGCCGCAGTTTTTTATCACCTCGGCAGAAAACCTTTTGGGCCGCGATGAGGTACTCAACTTTATTGACTCCATTAACCAGGGGTTTGAGAAACCTCTGTTTAGTGATGAGCACTATCAATAGGTTCAGATGATGCCAAACACGGAATTTTGACTGATGAATACTCATGTAAAATTCAGCAGTGTAAGGAAAAACTCTGATATTTGTGTTTCAGTTTAAGATGAAAAAATATTTTTCGCTCGTTACGTTTTCGCATACCATTTTTGCCATGCCCTTTGCCTTTATAGGCTTTTTTCTGGCGGTTACTACTACCAGTCATAAATTTGAGTGGCAAAAACTGGTGATGATGCTGTTGTGTATGGTATTTGCCCGTAACTCGGCAATGGCCTTTAACCGCTACCTGGACAGGAACATTGATGCCAAAAACCCGCGCACCAAACAGCGCGACATACCCGCCGGCCGCATAACGCCAGCCGCCGCGCTAACCTTTACGCTGGCCAACTGCGCCTTGTTTATATTCACCACCTGGTTTATTAATCCGCTGTGTTTTTATCTTTCGCCGGTAGCCTTATTGGTGGTTTTGGGTTACAGCGGCACCAAACGTTTTACCGCGCTTTGCCACATGGTATTGGGTTTAGGATTGTCACTTGCCCCTATAGGCGCTTACCTGGTGGTTACCGGCGCCTTTGCCTTAACGCCTATCTTTTTTTCTTTAGCGGTATTTTGCTGGGTAAGCGGCTTTGATATTATTTACGCCCTGCAAGACGAAGATTTTGACCGCAGCGAAAAACTGCACTCCATCCCTGCCTGGCTGGGTAAGGTAAACGCTTTAAGGCTATCAACCGTACTACACGTATTTTCGGCCATATTTGTTATTATGCCGGTGATGTATACCCATGTAGGTTTACTTTATTATGTGGGTATAGTGGTATTTTGCAGCATGCTGGTGTACCAGCACCTGCTGGTAAAACCCCACGACCTGAGCCGTGTGAACCTGGCCTTTATGACCACCAATGGTATTGCCAGCGTGGTTTTCGCCGCCTTCTTTTTATTAGACAGGTTATGGATGCGATAAGCCAGCAGCAGTTAAACCAGTTTCGGCAACAGGCCGCCGCCTATATTGAATTTAACGAGGCGGAGTGGATTATTTTTATACAGCACCTCAGCATAAAACAGTACCGGAAAAAAGAGCATTTTACAGTGCCGGGCGAGGTGTGCAAAACCATAGGCTTTGTGCTTTCCGGCTCGGTAAGGTATTACCACCTGATTGATGGTAAGGATATTACCAATTACTTCAGTTTTGAGAATGATTATGTGAGCTCTTACAAAAGCTTCTTAACCGGCGAACCCTGCATCAGCTATATACAAGCGTTGGAACCCACTACTATCCTTACCATCAGCAAGAAAAATTGGGACGCTATGCTCAATAATCCCATGCTGGCTTACAAAATAGAACGTTTTGGCCGCCTGCTGGCCGAATACTATCTTATTTGCTATGAAGACCGCGTTACCTCCTTTATCACCCAAACACCGGAAGAGCGCTATCTTAAACTCCTCGAAAGCGGTAAAGACATCATCCGCCGTATGCCGCAACACTACATCGCCAATTTCCTGGGCATTACGCCGGTATCACTGTCGCGGATAAAGAGAAGGATTTTGGTATAGCCGCACCCCACTCTCTCCATAGGAGAGGGGTTATAAATGTTGCCTAATCTCTAATCTCCAGCCTCTAATCACTCCCCCCAATTTCTTATCTTAAGATAACGTTTTCAGTATCAGGCTTTCTTCACCTTTGTATCATACCAAAAACAGAGAAACCATGATACATACCATTTTAGGTGCAGGCGGCCCGGTGGCCAACGCCCTTACCGATGAGCTGATAAAAAATAATAAGACCGTACGCCTGGTAAGCCGCCGCCCGGTGGATATAAAAAACGAAAACGTAAGCTGGCAAAAGGCAGACCTGCTTGATCTTGAACAGGTAAGGCAGGCCGCAATGGGATCTGGCGTGATATACCTTTGCGCCGGATTAGTATATGATATTGACATATGGCGCCAGCAATGGCCGGTAATTATGCGCAATGTGATAGAGGTTACCAAAGCCAACAACGCCCGTTTAATTTTCTTTGATAATATTTACATGTATGGCCTTGTGAACGGCCCTATCACCGAAGAAACGCCTTATAAACCCAATAGTAAAAAAGGGGAAATACGGGCCGGTGTAGCCAACATGCTGATGGATGAGGTAAAGGCCGGTAACATAAAGGCCACCATAGCCCGCGCTCCCGACTTTTACGGCACCAGCAGCACCAACGCATTCTTTGATATGATGGTAATGGCTAAATACGCCAAAAAACAAAGCGCGCAATGGCTTGGCGACCCTAACAAGCTGCATAACTTTATTTACATACCAGATGCAGGTCGTGCGATGTACCTGCTTGGCCAATCGCCGGAGAGTGATAACCAGGTGTGGCACCTACCCACCGCCCCTGCCATTACCGGCCACCGGTTTCTGGAAATTGCTGCGCGTACTTATGGCGTGAAACCTAAATTTATGCGTGTGGGTAAGCTAATGCTAAAACTGATGGGCCTTTTTGTAAAAGTAATTGCCGGCACCGTTGAAATGTACTACCAGTACGACCACGACTATAACTTTAACAGCGACAAATTTGAGCGTGCCTTTAACTTTAAGCCCACCAGTTACGAGGAGGGTATAAGGGAAGTAGCGAGGACGATATATAAGCCTGAGTGAATTACTTTTAAAAAAACATATCATTGCGAGCGATAGCGTGGCAATCTCAGAGAACAAGCGCGCTAACCTGCCCCTGAGATTGCCACGTCGCTTTCGCTCCTCGCAACGACATGGTGTATAAGTTTACTCACCCCTACCCCCTCTTTGCAGTGCAAAAAGGGGGTTATTTTATTTATCCTCATTATCATTTCATTTCCTCACCCTCTTTGCGTATAGTCAAGAAGTATCATTACTTTATTTTTCCTCACCCTCTTTGCGCAGCAGAGAGGGTCGGCCAGCGTAGCGGTGCCGGGGTGAGCCGGCCCGGTTTTCTTTACATCTTCCCGACTTACGGTCTTCCCAACTTCCTAACTTATCTGCATATTTGCATATAAGCATATCTGCACATCAATTATATGATCCACAAAAAAACACGTACCTATATCCCGGAGAACCTCGAAATTAAATGGGAAACCCTGGAGCCGATATACAAAGAACTGCTTGAACGGCCTATCAATTCGGTTGAAGAGCTGGAGCAGTGGCTGCGCGATGGCAGCGAACTACAAGCCGCTTTAGAAGAAGATTTTGCCTGGCGCTACATTCGCATGACCTGCGATACCACCAGCGACGAACTGCTGCAAAACTTCCAGTATTTCGCTACCGAAATTGAGCCTAAAACAGCGCCTTATAACAACGAGCTGAATAAAAAGCTGGTGAACAGTGAATATGTTGACCAACTGAACGAAGAAAAATATTATATAATGCTCCGCGGCGTACGCAAGCAGCTTGAATTGTTCCGTGAGGAGAATATCCCGCTGCAAACGCAGATACAGGTGGAGCAGCAGAAGTACCAGTCGATCACCGGCGCTATGTCGGTACACATTGGCGAGAAGGAGTATACACTGGAGCAGGCTTCTGTTTTTCTGAAAGATACGGACCGTGCCAAAAGGCAGGATGCCTGGGAAAAGATCACCGCGCGACGCCTGCAGGATAAGGAAAAGCTGGACGAATTATTTAACCACCTGCGTGGCCTGCGCCACCAGGTAGCGTTGAATGCCGGCTTCGAGAACTTCCGCGATTATATGTTCCAGGCGTTGGGCCGGTTTGATTATACCCCGCAGGATTGCTACGCTTTCCATGCCGCTATAGAAACAGAAGTGGTGCCTATTCTTCGCGAATTTGCCGAGCAGCGCCGCGAAGCTTTGGGCGTAGAAAGCCTTAAACCCTGGGATATGGATGTAGACCCGCATGGCCGCGCCGCATTAAAACCGTTCAGCAATGGTGGCGAACTAATCGAAAAATCTATCCAGTGTTTCTCTAATATCAACCGTTATTTAGGCGAGCGCCTGGAGATCATGAAGGATAATAACCTGTTTGATGTGGAGAGCCGCAAAGGCAAAGCGCCAGGCGGTTATAACTATCCATTGTCAGAAACCGGGGCACCTTTCATTTTCATGAACTCGGCCAACACCTTCCGCGATCTCACAACGATGGTACACGAGGGCGGCCACGCGGTACATACCTTCCTGACAGCCGACCTGGAATTAAATGATTTTAAACACTGCCCAAGCGAAGTAGCCGAACTGGCATCCATGTCAATGGAGCTCATATCAATGGATAACTGGAACGTTTACTTTGATAACGAGGAAGACCTGAAACGCGCCAAACGCGACCAGCTATATGATGTATTGAAAACCCTGCCTTGGGTAGCCGTGGTTGACCAGTTCCAGCACTGGATATACACCAACCCCGACCATACCGATGCCGAGCGCACCGAAGCCTGGTTAAAGATATACGAACCTTTCGGCGCAGGCTTTGCCGACTGGAGCGGCCTTACCGAAGCCGAGCAGAACCTGTGGCAAAAACAACTGCACATTTTTGAAGTGCCTTTCTATTACATTGAATACGGCATGGCCCAACTTGGCGCCATAGCGGTATGGAAAAATTACAAGGAAAACCCGGAGAAAGGTTTACAGCAATATCTGGACGCTTTAAAATTGGGTTATACCAAAACCATTAAGGAGATCTACGAAACAGCCGGGATCAAATTTGATTTCAGCGCGGACTATGTAAAAGAGCTCGCCGAATTTGTAAAAGCCGAAATGGATAAAATATAAATCTTCACCCTCTCCGTACCGGAGAGGGTTTTTTGTTTAACACAATACATGAACCAGCTTATCAACTTCTTCTGGACCGTTATCTGCTTTGCTCCGGTACTCGCTTACTGGTTTAAGGCTTTTGATGCGGGTTGGTTAATAACGACTATTGGCGTAAGCTTGCTGTCGCTATTAATTCCCCCTAAAAAATTGCAGCTTAGTTACCGGTCTAAGTTTTACGAAGCGCTCGGCGTAAGGTTTATCCGCAAGTGTGTACAAAACGGCGATTGGGCCAACCGCCGTTCCCGGGCAAAGGATCCTCAATATAAGCATATCCGTAACCGCGGCCAGGCGCAGGCTTATAAACGCACCATAGCCATGTATGAGCGCTTCCATTTACTGTGCCTGGTGCTTTTCTTTTTCACGGCTATTTTAGCCGTAAATAATGGCTATTACCTGCTCGCGGTACTCATTATAATAGGCAATATCATCTACAATGCCTGCCCGGTACTACTACAACAATACAATAAAACAAGATTGCTAAATATCAGTAAATAAGATATTTAATGATATTTGAAGCGTCCCTAAGGCACATCAATTAAAACTTATCCGTGTTTAAGCCGTTACTTATACATGAAAAAGTTAATTGCATTTGTGAGCCTTGTGCTGTTTGCTGCAAAAAGCTTTGCACAAGGCCAGGTACCGTTAAAGCCGGTTAAAATTGATAGCGTGATCACCATCTCCCTCCCGGAGAAATACACCAAAAAGGACACCTTAGGCCAAACCATTTATAACGCCAATGGCGCATATGGTTACATGAGCGTGATACGCGCGCCTAACCAGGACAAAAAGCCCTTACAGAAAGAGAAAGACCTGAATAAGGTACTGCAGGATTATGTAAAAGGTATTAAAGGACAAAGCAATGGCGATGTAATGAACCTGCGCGATACCACCGTAGGGCATTTAAAAGCTAAAACCTTTACCCTCGAGGTGGATGAAGGCGCGGGTATACAATCGCGTAATTTTATCATCGTATATACCAAGGATGTTACTTATACCATTGAGTATTACTACGAGGCCTTGAGGAAAGACCTGGCGAAAAGTGAGTACAAACTTTACTCGGCATCGCTTAAAGTATCGCCGGAGCTACAGCGTACCGACCAGTATTTGAGCAATGCCAAAGGTATGTCAACCGCTGCTAAGGTGGGGGTCTTTGGAGGCGCTGCTCTGCTTGTTATTGTAATTGTGGTATTAATTACCCGCAAAAAAAGAGCGATGGCTTAACGGTCATCGCCTCAACAGCCCCCGGCTCCAACGGGGGCTGTTGATAAATTTAAGGCTATCCAGGTAAGTAAGCCATGCAACTGTTACAAACACACCTATAGCCGAGCCACCCAATACATCTTCAAAAAAATGCTGGCTCAGGTACATGCGCGAATAACCTACTATAAGCGCGTAAAAAAGGAACAACCAGCCCCAATTCTTATTTTTCAGCAAATACGTAACCACTATACCCAAACTGAAAGCGGTGACCGTATGACCTGACGGGAAACTATGTGTTGCCAGTATGTACAAGCCCTTTACAAAGTGTATGCGGCTCAATTCGGCCTCAAAGTAGATGCGTGGCCGCGGCATATCAAAACTATACTTGAGCACCTGCGCGGTAAGTGCCGTTACCGCGTAACTGGTAATGGTTAAAAATGCCGCGCGATAACTAAAGAAAACCAGCACTGCCGCGAGGGCGATCATGGTCCACCCATCGCCAAGGTGGGTAATGTATGGTTCTACAGCATCCAAAAAAGGTGTGTAATAACTGTTAACGGCGAAATATATTTCTGCCCGGGTAAACAGCAGCTTAATGATGAGGCAGGCGCTCAGGATAAACAGGTAAGGGACAAATAAGGTACGTACCCGGTATAAAACATCTTTTGCGCCATTGTTCATCGGCACAAAGTAAGGCATATACTTTTTCAATGCAAAAAAATGGTTATGTTTGATGTTGTAATAAAACTGACCTACGTACATGTCGAAAAGCATATTTCGCAAAAAGTCTGTATCAAAAATTCTGGCAGATGTTGCCAGCGGATTCAGCGACGGCGAACACTCGGGGGGCTCATCACACCTTCAAAAAGCCCTCAATACCCGCGATCTTACTTTAATGGGAATTGCCGCCGTAGTTGGCGCAGGCATTTTTTCTACCATTGGCGAGGCCTCATTTAATGGCGGCCCCGGTGTAACCCTCTTATTTGTTCTTACGGCTATCACCTGTGGTTTTTCGGCCATGTGTTATGCCGAATTCGCTTCACGCATACCGGTAGCCGGCAGCGCGTATACTTATGCCTACGCTTCCTTTGGCGAACTTATTGCCTGGATCATAGGCTGGGACCTGCTGATGGAGTACGCCATAGGCAACATAGCCGTAGCCATATCGTGGAGCGAATACTTCGTGAACCTTTTAGATGGTTTCCATATACACCTGCCTACTTGGGTTACGCTCGATTATTTTTCGGCCTTTAAGGCGCACGAGCAGGTACAGGAACTTACCAAAAGCGGCCACACCGCCGATATTACCGAACATATACGCAATGCCGCCAATGCATGGGCCACGGCCCCCGGCATAGGTAACTTAAAGTTTATTGCCAACATACCGGCACTGCTTATTGTAATTGCTATTACCTACCTGGTTTATATTGGCATACGCGAAACCAAAAAAGCTACTAACGCCATGGTGTACCTTAAAATAGGTGTGGTACTGGCAGTTATCGTCATTGGCTTTTTTTATGTAACCCCGGCCAACTGGCACCCATTTTTACCTAATGGCTTTGGCGGCGTTATGAAAGGGGTTTCAGGCGTATTCTTTGCCTACATTGGTTTCGATGCTATATCAACCACTGCCGAAGAATGTGAGAACCCTCAGCGCGACCTGCCCAAAGGCATGATCTACTCGCTTATTATCTGCACAGTGCTGTATATACTTATCGCTTTGGTACTTACCGGTATGGTGAACTATAAGGACCTGCAGGTAGGTGATCCGCTGGCTTTTGTGTTCTCAAAGGTTGGGCTTAAAAATATCAGCTACGTTATATCGGTAAGCGCGGTTATCGCTACCGCCAGCGTATTGCTCATTTTCCAGCTGGGGCAGCCACGTATATGGATGAGCATGAGCCGCGATGGACTGTTGCCAAAGGCGTTCTCGCGCATCCACCCTAAATATCATACGCCATCGTTCGCTACCATCATTACCGGCATTGTGGTGGCGGTACCGGCATTGTTTTTAAACCTTACAGAGGTAACCAACCTTACCAGCATAGGTACGCTGTTCGCGTTTGTGCTGGTTTGCGGCGGCGTATTGCTGTTACCTCGTGAGGCTGCTGTAAGGGGTAAGTTCCGCCTGCCTTACATTAATTCGCAATTTATTGTGCCTGCCTTATTTATTATCGGCGTATACTTTGGCCGCCACTGGATATCGGGCTTGTTTGAGGGTGAGGCTTTGCATCATAAGTTCCCTTATTTCCTGTTCCTGCTGCTCTCACTCACATTGAGTATACTGGCATTTGTTAAGAAACTATCGCTCATACCGGTTTTAGGCCTGTTAAGTTGTTTTTACCTGATGGCCGAATTAGAGTACGAAAGCTGGATACGTTTCCTGGCATGGCTTGTTATAGGCCTGGTTATTTATTTCAGCTACGGGTATAAGAACAGCGTGCTGGGAAAAGCAAAATAACCCGCTCATCAATTATAACAGAAGCCGCTTTATCGTTAACATGTGAAGCGGCTTTTTTATTTACCCTTATTTTATCTCCATTACACGCCGGCTTTTATAACTGTAAACGAGTAGCGTTTATGTAAACCGATTTAAACGCAAGTATATCATTCTTAACAGATTAGTATTTTTTTAATCTTAAACTATTGGTATAGCTATTGGTCTGACCCCTATGAATACCCTAATATTCATTTTATAGACATCTTATGAAAACAGTAATGAAAACAATGGCCATCGCTTTCCTTGTGATGGTTGCATCAACAAAATTATTCGCGCAGGTAAGCATCGGCGTAGGCATATCGGTTCATTTAACCCCTCCCGCGCTGCCTGTTTATGCGCAGCCGGTATGCCCCGGCGATGGCTATATATGGACACCCGGCTACTGGGCCTACGGCGACGACGGTTATTACTGGGTGCCGGGTGTGTGGGTAAGGCCGCCACACTACGGTTTATTATGGACGCCCGGCTACTGGGGCTATACTGACGGTGTATACGTTTTCCACACCGGTTACTGGGGGCCGCATGTTGGCTTTTATGGCGGCATTAACTACGGCTTTGGCTATGGCGGTATAGGTTTTGGCGGCGGCGTGTGGGAAGGTAACGTATTTAGGTACAATACAGCCGTTACCAACGTAAATACTACCGTGGTACATAATACTTATGTAAACAATACCGTAATTAACAACACCGTGGTAAACAATAACCATGTGAGCTTTAACGGGCAAGGCGGCGTAAATGCCCGCCCTACCCCGCAGGAGCAAACTGCTATGAACGAGCGGCACATTGATGCTACCCCGCAGCAGCAATCTCACATGATGGCAGCCCGCCAGGACCGCAGCCAACTGGCCTCTCAAAACGGGGGGCACCCGGCTGTTGCCGCAATGAACCGTATAAACGGACGCAAGTTTGACCAGCAGGGCCGTATTGCCAATGGCATCCGCTCAGGGCAGCTTACCGCCGGTGAAACCAAAAACCTGGAAAACGGCCAGAAGGGTATTAACCAACAGGAACGTGCCGACCGCGCTGCCGATAACGGGCACCTTACCCAACAGGACCGCCAGCAGCTCAAGCAAGACCAAAACCAGGAAAGCAAGGATATTTATAACGACAAGCACAACGCTTCCATGGCCAATTATGGCAACAACGAGGTGGGGCAGCGTCGCTTTAACCAGCAGCAACGGATTGCCAATGGTATTGCCGCCGGACAACTGCATGCAGGGCAAGCTGCCAGGCTCGAAGGCCGCGAGCAGAATATTAACCGCCAGATAGCAGCAGATCGCCAGGCTAACCGCGGCAGGTTAATGGTACAGCAGTACAGGCAGGTAAACCACCGCCAGAACCAGGTGAGCAGGCAAATACAGCATGAGCGCCATCGCTAAGCGCGTATCAACAAAACAAAGGGGCTGTTTCAATTGAAACAGCCCCTTTGTTTTTATTTGGATAATATTTGTCGGTAAAGCCGGTAATAATCATCGGCCATTTTTTCTTTAGAGAAATTAGCTAATGCCCATTCGCGGCAATAGTTGCGGTTTATACGGCTAACATCATTCACCGCAGTGGCTGCCTCATCTGTACTGTTCACCAGGAAACCTGTTTGCTCATGCTGTATCAGCTCCGGCATAGAACCCTTGTTAAAGGCGATCACGGGAGTGCCGCACAGCATCGCTTCGGCTACGCTCATGCCAAAAGGCTCCGCGAAGTTAATGGGGTGCAGCAATGCCATCGCGTTGCCTAACAACTCGTTACGCTTTTCCGGCCCTGCCGGGCCAAGGTATACCACCTGGTCGCTTAAATGCGGCTCTACTTTTTCTTTCCAGTAGTTCTCATCCTGTATAATACCGGCTATCAGCAATTGCTTACCGGCATTTTTGGCTATTTCTATCGCCTCAGCCGCGCCTTTATCATGGTGTATACGGCCAAAGTAAAGCAGGTAATCCTTATGTTGGGCCGTAAATTTAAAATCGGTAGTATCTAAACCATTATAAACTGTGGCCAAATAATTAAGTTCCGGGCTGCGGTCGGCATTGCTGATAGACACATAATGCCCACGGCTGTTATATTTTTTATAAACCGGAATAATCCTTTGCGACGAAAAGCCGTGAATGGTAGTAATTACCGGCGTATCTATCAAACCTGTGTAGGTAAGCGGCAAAAAATCAAAGTTATTATGGATAATGTCAAACTCCTCCGCCTTTTCCATCAGGTTACTGATGTGCAGGCATTCCAGCACTTTGGCATCCTGCGTTCGGTCTTCCTCATAGCCCTGCTCACATATCGCCTCCAGTTTGCCCGCGGTAAGCGAGTCGCCAGTGGCAAACAGCGTTACCTCAACGCCAAGCTTAATTAAGCCCTCGGCGATATTGGAGGCAACCTGCTCCCAGGGCCCGTAATGCCTGGACGGCGTACGCCAGGCAACGGGCGATAATATAGCGGCCTTCATCCGTTTAGCAGATCTTAACCTTTTGTTCCAGCTTATTGTATTCGTACTCGAGCTCAAAAGCTTTTAATACCGTAAGGTGAGATATAAGGTAAGCCAGCGTACTTTCCGCGCCCTGGTTACGGTTAATGCCCGTTGGCAGTAAACCATCGCAGCAGCCTTTGGTTTCGTAGTCATAAAGCGGTGCACGCAGGGTATTCTCGCCCAGGAACCATTTGTAGCTCAGGAACATTTTTTCAATATACTCCGGCTTGCGGAAAGTTTGATATGCCTGGAAATGCATCATCACCATTGCCATGGTTTCAATAGCCTGCTGGTCAAATGTTGGGAAAGTGCCTCCACGGTAGTACCAGCCATCATTCCCTACCGGGCTCAGGTAGCCGTTAGAAAGTGTCAACTGGTCTAAGAAAGCCATTGTTTTTAAGGCTATCTGTTTTACCTTTTGGTTACCGGTAATTTCATAAGAGTGCAACAGGGCCAGCGGTAATATGGCATTATCATAGGTCATGCTCTCTTCAAACCATTCCCAATCATCAGAGCGGGTATTTTCATAAGCTTCAACCAACGGTGTGGTGAGGCGCACCAATTCGGCCACCATACCTTCATCTGTTGGGTAAACCTGCAGGTACAGCGCTATACCAATAATGGTATTGGCCTGCCCGCGTATATGTTTAAGTGCTTTAAAGTGCGGATATGATTTATGGAACAACTCCAACGCGAACTCACGGTAAGAGTTGCTGGCCGCGCAGCTAATTAAATGCCCCAATGCCCATATTGTACGCCCGAAAGAATCCTCGGAACCTACCTCGTCCAGGTAACGCCTGTCAAAACTCAGGAAGTTGCGGAAATTACCATCATCTGTTTGCATATAATGTATATAGCTCAGGTAGATGGGTAATAAACGATATGCATCGCTGCTTTTGTTACGCTGATAGGCCATTAGCGCCATAATGAGCGCGCGGGCGTTATCATCCAGGCAATAACCCTCTTTAAGGTTTGGTATACCGTATTTGGCATGTTGTACTATACCGGTATCATCAGTAAGCCTTAGCACGTGCGCTAAACTGAATTTAGGTAATATTTCGGGGTCAACAATGCTGTTTTTTAATATTTTATCGCTGAAATCATGCTTAGCCGATGCTTCCTGCGCTACTTTTATAAATTCAGCACCAATAACCGGCCAGCGCAGGTGCAAACCATACTCATAAGCGTTTTGTTTAAGTTCCTGCAGCTGTGCATCGTTTGATAGTAATTCGTTTACCGTATCGGCCAGCGCGTCGGCATTTTTAAAATCGAATAAACGGCCGCGATCATCTGCTAACAGCTCGGTAGCGTGCCAGTATGGTGTTGATACTACTGCCGCGCCCGAACCTACCGCGTAAGAAAGGGTACCGCTCGTAATTTGGGCCTCATTTAAATAAGGCGTTACATATACCTCTGTAGCGGTAAGGTAATTGATCAGTTCATCCTCAGTCACAAACTTATTGATGAATGACAGATGCTGCGAAACTTTCAGCTGCGCTGCAAGGCTCTTTAAGTGGTCGCGGTATTCCTCGCCTGAGCTTTTAATTACGCCCGGGTGGGTGTTACCCAATACCACGTACATTACATCAGGGTGTTTTTCTACAATTTTTGGCAGGGCCTTCACTACGGTTTCGAGGCCTTTGTTGCGGCTCAATAAACCGAAGGTAAGCATTACCCTGTGGCCTTTAAACTGGCTAAGGCTTTTAACCGGGTTAACTTCAGGCGCTTCCAGATCGGGCACACCGTGTTCAATGATCTGTATCTTATCTGCCGGGATATCATAAATAGTGGTTAAGAATTCCACCGCACGCTTGCTCATTACAATGATCTTGGCTGATTGCTCGGCAATTTCGCGTATTACAATACGCTGTACGTAGCTGGGGTCTTTTAAAACAGTATGCAGGATAGAGATGAGCGGTTTCTCCAGGCGGTTGATCAGTGGCAATACGTAAATACCGCTTTCACCGCCATAGATACCAAATTCGTGCTCCAGTATACAGGCGTCAACATCGCTGGTATTAATGTAGTTTGCAGCGCGTATGTAATCCTTTTGATGGTTCTGGCGAATCACAAACTTCACATGCGCCGGGTACTCATATTCCTGCAGGTCTTCAGAATCGTTCAAGGCTACCACATATCCCCCATCAAGCGGGTCTTTCCGGTCAGGGAAATTAGCGTTGATAGCATTCATTAAATTATGGTTAAAGGTGGCAATACCACATTCACGGGGTGGATAGGTTGATATGTATGCGATTTTCATAGTATAGTAGAAGAATTCTGTTGTTTTACGCTGCTTAAAAATAGGCGTATACACACCTACTGACCCTAAAACTATGCACTATAGACCTAATTAAAGGTATTTTTGCTTAATTGTATGCCTAATTTCACAGGTATTGATGTATGTGCATAAAGCATACCACAAACCGCCTTACTAAATACTTAAAACGCTTATTTACATAATTTTTACGCTTTTAAGGAATAGCCCACCTGGCAACAACAGGTAAGTGCTTATTTTACTGAATGTTGGGCAATAGCTAACTTAATTATTTCACAGGCATGAAGTAACTCTTTTTGAGTAATAATTAAAGGCGGGGCTATGCGCATGGAGTTACTGCAGTGTAAAAACCAGTCGGTGATTACACCATTTTGTATACATGTGTCTATAATTTTCTTATTAGTATCAAAACTTTCAAACTCTATCGCCAGCATGAGGCCCGTTCCCCGCACCTCTTTGATAGCCGGGTGCTGCAGATGCTCGCGTATGATAGCCTCCTTTTCGGCTACGCCGCTGATGAGGTCCTCATCCAGCAATACCTCCAGCGCGGCGAGGCCCGCGGCACAGCAAACCGGGTGGCCGCCAAAGGTGGTAATATGCCCCAATATTGGGTTCTCCTTAAACGCCGACATGATCTCTACCGATGAAACAAATGCACCTATGGGCATACCGCCGCCAAGCGCTTTGGCCATCAATAAAATATCGGGCACTATATCAAAATGCTCAAAGGCAAACAGTTTGCCGGTACGGCCCAGGGCGGCCTGTATCTCATCCAATATTAAAAGCGTACCTGTTTGGCTGCAGCGTTGGCGCAGTGCCTGCATATAAGCTTTTTGAGGCACACGCACACCGGCTTCGCCCTGTACGGTTTCCAGTATCACGCAAGCTGTTTGATGGTTGATGCGTTCCAGGTCATCAAAGTTGTTAAGGCGCAGGAAACCCGTGCCCGGTAACAGCGGGCGGTAGGCCTGCTTAAACTCTTCGTTACCCATTACACTCAGTGCGCCATGCGTGCTGCCGTGGTAGGAGTTTTCGTAAGCCAGTATATTAGGCCGGCCCGTGTAACGCTTGGCCAGCTTTATGGCCCCTTCAACCGCCTCGGTACCCGAGTTGGTAAAATACACCGAATTAAGCGCGGCAGGCAGCAGGCTCACCAGCTTTTCGGCGAAACGCACCTGTGGGGTTTGCACATATTCGCCATATACCATGAGGTGCATATATTTCTCAGCCTGATCTTTTACCGCCTGTACCACTTTTGGGTGACTGTGCCCCAAATTACTTACACCGATACCCGATATAAGATCGATATAGGCTTTGCCACTTTCCTCATAAATATATACGCCCTCGGCACGGTCAAACTCCAGCAGCAGCGGGAAATGAGTAGTTTGCGCGTTGTTATTTAAAAAAAGCTGGCGAAGGGTGAGCATATTCTCTGGCTGTAATGTTCAAACGTTGGAATAATGCAAAGTTAGAATAATACTGCTGTGTTGGAAAGTTGTAAGGTTTGAAGGTTGTAAAGGTTGTGTTTGCAGATAGATTATTAAACAAAAAAAGCAGCTTAACGCTGCTCTATGTAATTTAATGGTAACTTTCAACCTTACAACTCACTAATTCCCCGCCCTTACGCTGCGTTCGCTGAGTTGTTTAATGAGTTCGTCGGTAAATTCGCGTTCGCTTTTATACAGCAGGCTCACTTTCTCCGGCGACATGATCTTCAGGAACTCGTCGCGATAACGCTGGCGTATCTCTACCATTTGTTTTTCGTAAGCGATCTCCTTATCAATTTGCTCGGTACCGTTGGCAGATGCGCTGGAATTATTTAAGCGCTTAAGTACACGTACGGCGGTAAGATCCTGCTGGTACTGGTTATAAATAGGCCAAAACCTGCGCGACTCATCATCAGTAAGGTTAAGCTGCCTGCTAATGAAATTGTTGCGTGCAGCCAGTATCTTTTGCCCTTTGGCAGTGCGTGGCCGGTTAAGCTGCGCAGCAGGAACGGTGGTGCGCCTGAAACCGCTGCGCAGATCGTTCACCTGCGCAAAAGCATCATCGCCGGTTGTTGCCAGCAGGGTAATAAACAGTACTATATATTTAAAAAGCTTGTTCATCGGTTAGTTAACATCCATGTAATCCTGCAGGTCATCTGCAAGCGCATCGGTATTTATCTGTTTCTCGTTTTCCATTAACTGCCGGTTGTCGTTAGCATCCAGGTGCAACTCCAGGTAATCCTTTATCTCGTCGGCCGGGATCTGTGATAACTGGGTATGCAGCAAAGTTTTCTGGTGCTCAACCGGTGCCGGAGCGTTACGCAAAAAGGCGCCTGCTCCTATTACCAGCGCTAAGCAGGCAGCAGTGGCATATTTAAAGGTGTTTGAAGCCCAAAGCTTGCGTACAATGGTTTTACGTATGGCTTCCTCGCGGCCAACGGTTTTGTTGAGTATGTCTTTATTAAGCGTTTCAAAATAGTTGGCAGGTACCTCAAAGGCAACAGGTTGCTGCAATATTTCTTCCACAGCTATGCGGCTGCTGATCTGCTGCTGCATATCGTTAAAATAATCTGCAGGTATGGCAAAACCGGTTTCGCGGGTTTTATTGGCCTCCTCTACATTGATACGGCTTTGTATGTTAGCTGCAAGTTCGTCAAAGTAACCCTGCGGGACCGAGAATGAAGGCTGGTTTGCCGGTTCGGCTTCTTCAAGCGCTATTCGGCTTTGGATATTACCGCTCAAGCTATCAAAATAACCTTCAGGCACCGCAAAACCCTGTGCTTCGTCATCAGTTTTTAAACCCTGCACATTCACAAGGGACAATATGCGCTGACCGGCCTCTTCAAAATAGCCGGCAGGCACTGCAAACGGGTTTTCTTTTGAAAACCGTTGAAGTGACACTTCATCGTCCGCCCATTCTTTATTCTCCATATCGCTTTTCATACACTCCTATAGATGAATAATGTTGCCAAAGGTTTAATACTAATTTAAAAATTAATCATTTGAAAGTATCAAATTCTCGATCTTTTTAACAGCTAAATGGTACGAAGCCTTTAGCGCGCCAACACTGGTACCCAATACTTCGCTCATTTCCTCATACTTCATATCATCAAAGTACTTCATGTTAAATACCAGCCGCTGCTTATCAGGCAGGGTAAGTATGGCCTGCTGCAGCTTCATCTGTATCTTATCGCCGGTAAATTGGTCAGAACTAAGTAGCGTATCGGCCAGTTCGTAATCTACATCATCAAGAGATACATTGTTCTTCTGCTTCTTCTTGTTCAGAAAAGTAATGCACTCATTGGTAGCGATGCGGTACATCCAGGTATACAATTGCGCATCGTTACGGAAACCGGGCAGGTTCTTCCATATCTTAATAAAAACATCCTGCGTAATATCATCCGCGTCGTCATGGTCTATCACCATGCGGCGCACATGCCAGTATATTTTCTGCTGATATTTTTTCAGCAGTATGTTAAAGGCTTCGTTCCGGGTTTTCTCATCCCTAAACTTGCTTAATATTTCCTCATCGTCTGCCTGTTGGGCCATTTACTAAAATTTATTCTCTGTAAAATAAAGATAAGCCTTTTTTGTTTGAAATATGTTTACCAGAAAGTTATCGCGCCAGCACATCCAGCACCTGCTGTGATGCCGCTTTGGTATCCACCTTTTCAATCACATGGGTAATGGTTCCGTCGCCGTCAATCACAAAAGTGGCGCGCGCGGTACCCATATATTTTTTGCCATACATGTTTTTCTCCACCCATACGCCGTAGGCCTCTACAATGCTATGTTCGGTATCGGCAATGAGGGTAAAGGGCAACTGGTATTTGGTTTCAAATTTCTTGTGCGACTTTTCATCGTCAACGCTTACACCTATTACCTCAAAACCTTTTGCCAGTAACGACTGGTAATTGTCCCTAAAATCGCATGACTCCGCGGTACAACCCGGGGTATCATCCTTCGGGTAGAAATACAGGATCACATGCTTACCCTTGTAGTCAGATAACGATACGGAGTTTCCGTTTTGGTCATTAGCGGTAAAATCTGGCGCTTTATCGCCGGCTTTAAGTGATGTTGCCATGTTTTTTATCGGTTAAATTCTGCCGTGAAAGTTGATATATTGTTTTTTGCATCAGTAACGGTAAACTCAAAAGTATGTTTGCCGGTACTAACACTATCGTCAAAGGTATAACTTAATATTTTAGTTTTGTAATCGCGCTCAACCAGCACCCATTTGCCATCAATTTTACCCGCGAAGCTTTTAATTCCCGAAAGGTTATCGCTCATACGCAGTTTAATAGCCCGTACAGCATGTAAGTTACTGCCGTTACGGATATTTATTGGGGTTATTACCGGCGGCACGGTATCTACCCTAATGTAATAATCGCCAAAGGCGCGTGCCTCGCCCTTTACCCATCCGTTTTCCCATGTGCTGGGTATCGCGCCACCAACAGCGTTTACAATTACTGTTTTTTCGGCATCAACGCCGGGGCTGATGTCGGGCTTTATCCATAGTTCGTAACTGTCATGCACAGGCGTAAACTTATTATGGATACGGTGGGTTACCGATAAAGCGCCCGGTTTAGTGGGCTGTTCCGAGTAGATGAAATCCAGGTCGTCGTACAGGTTACCTGCCGGTATTATTACCTTTACCTTGCTGTTCGTAAACCTGCTTTCGCGATCATAACGAAGCAGCGTGCCCTCGGGCTTAGCAGGCGCAAGGTTGGCAGCGGAGGTGTTAGATTGTACTTTAAAGGCCAGCATAGAGGTATTACCGGCAACGTCTTTCACTACAAATTCTACATCATGCAGCTTATCATCATTAAAGGCCATTATACCCCTGTTAATAGATTGCGGATATAAGGTAATGCGGCTACCCGGCAAAATAAAGCATTTCTGCACCCAGCGCCTCGAAGTTAGGAAAGCCGGGTAATCAATATAAGCGTTGATGGCATGGGTTTGATCGAACGCGAAACGCTCAACCGAAAAAGTGTACATGGTAACGCCATCCAACTTTAGCTCGAGCGAATAAATACCGTTACGATTGGCAGAAGCACTGTTCATATCTGTAACGGAAATACCAAACCCGGTGTTACCGCTCAGGTTAAGCACCTGGGGTTTTAGTAAATGGTAGCTGCCATTAACACCGCTCACAGGTAAAAACTCCTTTGGGGTTTTCTCACTGAAAGGGTTACCGTTTAAATGATATATGCCGATAGCGGTAATGGCCGGCGGTATTTTATCAGGTATGGTAAGGCCAAAAAGCTGCGGGTTAATGGTTTGCTGCGTAACTGTATCGCGCAGTTCGAAATGCAGGTGCGGCCCGGCCGATGCGCCCTGGTTGCCGGAAATGGCTACCACATCGCCCTTCTTCACCGGGAACACGCCAGCCGGTATAGCGATATCGGCCTCAAAAGTCTGGTTCTTGTACTGGTACTGCTTTATATATTTTTCTACCTCGGGGTTAAAGTTATTCACGTGGCCATACACAGATGTATATCCGTTAGGATGTGTAATATACAATGCCTTGCCAAAACCACCGAACTGTATACGCACCCGGGATATATAACCGTCATAAACCGAATGAATGGGAAACCCAATACGTTGGTTAGTACGAAAATCGAGCCCTGAGTGAAAGTGGTTGGGCCTTAGCTCACCAAAGGAACCTGCCGTGGAAGGGGGCAGATCAAGCGGATACCTGAAATCGGTACGTGGGTATTGCCGGCTTTGAATGACGTCTTGCGCCAGTACCGGTACACGGTTAAACAAAACTATCCATAAAATGAGGTTTAAGTACCTTATTATCTTCACCCTTCGTATCAACATCATATCCAAAAATATCACCATACCGCCATAGCCTATTGAGGCCGCGATATTAAATTATAACAGTACTAATTATTACTTAATATAAAAATCCAGTAGTTTATCGCCTTCCAGGTAGCCCTCCAGGTGGTCGCCTATCGCTACTTTACCTACCCCCTCAGGCGTACCCGTAAAAATAAGATCGCCTTTTTTTAGCGTAATGTATTGAGATACAAAAGCGATGATGCGCTCAAAAGAGAACAGCAGATTTTTAGTATTGCCCTGCTGGCGGCTTTCGCCATTAATATTTAGGCCGAAGCTGATGTTGTATACATCTGCAAACTTTGCTTTGGGTACAAAATTACTTACCGGCGCGGAGCTGTCAAAAGCCTTGGCCAGTTCCCAGGGCAGGCCTTTTTCTTTATGGCGCGACTGGATATCGCGGGCGGTAAAATCAACACCGAGAGCTATCTCTTCATAGTAATTGGCGGCAAATTTCTCGCTAATGTGCCTGCCCTCTTTACTTACCTTGAGCACCAGCTCTATTTCGTGGTGTATATCCTGCGAAAAATCGGGATGATAGAACGGCTTATTATCTTTTAACAAGGCCGTATCAGGCTTCATGAAGATCACCGGCGTAGTGGGTACAGGGTTATTTAGTTCTTTGGCATGCTCGGCATAGTTGCGGCCAATGGCTATAATTTTCATAGACCCGCAAATTAGAAACTATACAGCCTAAATCCTAAAAATAACGTTGAAAATGATGGCGGGATGAAAGGAATTGATCAGAATACAACAGAAATACGCTTATTAATGGTTTCGTTACCTACTACCACGCGTACAAAATAAAAGCCCCGGTTAAGCTTATTGCTTACGTTGTAAGTCAATGTTTGGTCGCCGGTTTCCATACGCTGCGATACCAGGGTAAGCACATCATTACCCAATACATCCAGCACCTTAATATTTACATAAGCGTTGCGCGAAAGGGTATATTTAATATTGATCACATCACTCACCGGTACCGGATATATCTGCACGTTGGAAAGCAATTTATCATCAGCACGCGGAATATTAAGCTTGGTAGTTGAAGTAACCGCAGGCTTTACAGGCGGTATGGCCAGGTGCAGGCTATTTTTTAACAAAGCCTTGGTTTGGCGTGCGCGGAACGAGCGCAGGTAAGACGTATCACTTTTTTGGGCATTAACTCCCTTTGCAAGCGCAATGTTAACTGCTATAGCTAACATTAACACAGTTATCCAGGAATTAACGTAAGTAGATCGTTTAACCATATTATTACACGTTTTGCAAAAGTATAAATAAACTTATCACCAGCTTATAATACGTATGAATAAATAATACTTTTAACAAATTTTAACAAAAACTGGTTTTGTTAGTTTACTATGTGGTATAGACTTATACGATTACTGCAGGTTTAAGTTGTGCCGTTTTTTTAATAGTTTTGCATCGATTTTAAATAAAGTGTCAAGTCATAAAGATCTACAACGACTATCGGCTGCGGGGCTGCTCATTAGTTTAGGAATAATCTACGGCGATATAGGTACATCGCCTTTGTATGTGTTTAAGGCCATAGTAGGGTTAGAGCATTCCAGCAATTCGCAACCGCTAACACAAGCGCTTGTTTTAGGTGGTGTATCGCTCATCTTCTGGACGCTTACTTTACAAACCACGCTTAAATATGTAGTGATCACCCTACGTGCCGATAATAAAGGCGAGGGTGGTATATTCTCGCTTTTCTCATTAGTACGCCGCAAAGCCAAATGGTTAATTGTGCCCGCAGTAATAGGCGGCTGCGCCTTGCTGGCCGATGGTATTATTACCCCGCCCATCACCATATCATCAGCCATTGAAGGGTTAACTACTTATTACCCCAATTTACCAACGGTACAAATAGTTATAGCCATTATAGCTGCGCTGTTTATTATACAACAGTTTGGTACATCATTGGTTGGCAAGGCTTTTGGCCCGCTTATGTTTGTGTGGTTTACCATGATGGGTGTTCTGGGTGTGGCCTACATTGTGCAAATGCCATCCGTTGTAAAAGCGCTTAACCCTTACTACGCTTTTGAACTGCTCACTTCAAACACCTACGATGCCTTTATTATACTGGGCGCGGTTTTCCTGTGTACTACTGGTGCCGAAGCGCTCTACTCTGACCTTGGCCACTGCGGGCGCGATAATATCCGCATCAGCTGGATATACGTAAAAACCTGCCTGGTGCTTAATTATCTTGGCCAGGCTGTATGGCTGCTGCAGCGCGAGGGCAAGGTAATTGACCTGAGCACCAATAACCCGTTTTACAAGATAATGCCAGACTGGTTCCTGATCTATGGTATCGGTATCGCTACCATTGCCGCTATTATTGCCAGCCAGGCCCTTATATCGGGTTCGTTTACGCTCATTGCAGAAGCAGTACGCTTAAACCTGTGGCCCAAAGTAAAGATCAATTATCCATCTGAACAGAAAGGGCAGCTTTACGTGCCAAGTGTTAACTGGCTGCTTTGCGCCGGTTGTATCGGTGTGGTTTTACTGTTCCAGCACTCCAGTAAAATGGAAGCGGCTTACGGCTTAAGCATTACCGTAGCCATGCTCATGACCACTATACTGGTATCTAAATTTTTGCAGCGTAAAAAGGTACCCACTTATATTATCGGATCTTTCTTTGTGGTATATATCCTGATAGAAGGCACCTTTTTGCTGGGTAATCTGGTAAAATTTGTCCACGGCGGCTGGTTTACCCTTACCATTGGCTTACTGCTGTTTGTAGTGATGTGGACCTGGCACATTGCCCGAAAGATCAAAAATCGTTATGTGAAGTTTATTGAAATTGACGATTACTTCAGCATCATCAAAGAGATGAGCGAGGATGAAACCGTACCAAAATATGCCTCACAATTGGTTTATTTAACCAGCGCCAACTTTAACTCCGAAATAGAATCAAAAATTATTTACTCCATACTGCAAAAGCAGCCCAAACGTGCCGATGTGTACTGGCTGGTACACGTTGACGTTGTGGATGAGCCTTACAAAAGAGAGTATGAGGTAGATTTCCTGGTGCCGGGCAAGCTGATACGCATTGACTTTAAGCTGGGTTTCAGGGTAGAGCAGCAGATTAACCTGTTGTTCCGCAAGGTAGTGGAAGACCTGGTAAAGAACGGCGAAATTGATATTACCAGCAAATACAAATCGCTCAACAAACACAAAATTGTGGGTGACTTCCGCTTTGTGGTGATTGAAAAAGTGATGTCGCGCTCGCACAATCTTTCGCTGTACGAGAAAGCCGTAATGTATATATACGGGCAATTGAAGAAAGTGAGCCTTTCAGAAGAACGCAACTTTGGCCTCGATCTGAGCTTTGTTACCGTTGAAAAGGTGCCTTTAATGCTCACCTCTCCTGACACCGTAAATATTACAAGGGTAAAATCTTAAAGGCCTCACCTAAATCCTCTCCAGAGGAGAGGATTTAGATCTATCTTAAAAATAGATTGAGCTTTAGTGATTACTCTACACCATCCTCTTTGAGGCGGGTTAACAGTTCATTAAGGTCCACTTCGGCAAAAGAGGTGGAAGAATCGGATATACCGTAAGGGATGATCAGCTTATTGTTGTGGATGATAGACCCGCATGAGTACAGCACGTTGGGTACATAACCTTCACGCTCATCGCTATTAGGCACCAACAACGGCTCTTTAAGACGGCCGATCTCAACAGTGGGGTCATCAAGCTTTAATAAACTCGCGCCCAGCACATAGCGGCGCATTGGGCCAACACCATGTGTAATTACTATCCAGCCATCCTTGGTTTCAATAGGCGAACCGCAGTTGCCTATCTGTACAAACTCCCAGGTAAAGCTTGGTTTCTGTAGCAGATCGGGTTTCTCCCATATATTGATCTTATCAGAATACATGATGTAGTTGTTGCACCCATCGATACGTGAGATCATGGCATAGCGGCCATTGATCTTTCGCGGAAATAAAGCGAGGTTCTTGTTCTGAGCACCTGCCCCATACAAAGGCATGATCTTAAAATTATAAAAATCATTAGTTTGCAGCAGCTTTGGCATAATCAGCGATCCATCATACGCGGTATAGGTAGCATAGTAAACCGATGTACCATCATCATTCTTAAACTTAACAAAGCGGGCATCTTCAATACCTTTGCGTTCATACTCCGATATCGGGAAGATCACACGGTCTGATATATCGGTATCCATTGAAAACACTATCTCATAATAAGAATCGGCCAGCCACAGCACCTTGTCGTATTCCAGGCGCATCATATCATCTTCCTGCACCTTCTGCGAATCAACAATAATGCGTCGCAAATTGGCATACTCAAAATGATGGTCAAGCTTTTCTTCCAGCTCTTTGAGCACAGAAATGTTGATCTGTGTGATGGCCGCTTTTTCAAGGAAGAGTTTTTTATTATATACCGCGTTACGGATGATCTCGGCCTCGTCAATATAACTACCGGCCGGTTGTACGGTTATCTGGTTATCTTTATCAATAAGCGCGCGGCGGAAGGTAATAGAGGAGATATGGCCCTCTCCTACTGCCCTGAAACTAAGGATAATACGCTTTTGCCCTTCTTCGAGCTCGGCTTGGTCGGGGTCCTCAATTACCGACGGGTTGAAAAATGCCGCTGATTCTATAGAATATTCATGCGTAAAGTACGAGCCCATGAGCAGTTTACGGTACACGGTGAGGCTGTCAAAATCAATACCCAGCTCGACAAACAGCGGTTTAAGTTTGCTGCAATGCCGGTTAAGTACCCGTGTAATGTTGCGATGGCGCTTAGAGTACTCCTGCAGCAATGGCGATATAATACCAAAGGCGGTTTCCTCGGTGATGCTCATTACTCTTTGTATGACTTCTTTAGCCCGGTTGTTGCCATTAAAAAAAAATCTTGCTATTACACGTTTCGGATCCGGATTTACTCTTATGGGTTTGCGTTCTACAGAAAGTCTCATACTTAAAATAAGTGCGTTTACTCAATAACACATCCAGTGCTAAATTGATTTTAACAATTTCACAAAGCTGTAAATATTAAACTTAAAACGCAAAATCAACATCAATCTTGCCCGTCATCAGATCATACTGTTTCTTTTGATTAGGAAGCTACGCAGAATAGCCTGGTATCCTTTGTCAATATCGGCATCTATAAGTTGTATACCGTATTGCGCGCATTTTAAATGAAGCTGTTGGCGGTATGCCGCTACGGCCTCCCGGTAGCTATCGCGTACCAGCCCGGGCTGTACACGTACTTCTTTGCCGGTTTCCATATCAATAAAATGGTGGGGGCGGTTATCAAAATTAAGATCGCGTTCCTCCCCGGGAGCGATCACATTAAAAATCATTACCTCGTGTTTGCGGTATTTTAAATGCTGCAGGGCAGCGAACAGCTCTGCGGCCTTATCGGCATTCATGCTGTTTTCCATCATATCGCTAAAGATGATCACCATGGAGCGCTGGTGTATCTCATTGGCAATAAAATGAAGCGTTTGGGTAATGTTGGTTGCCGTATTTTGTTTAGGCGCGGCGAAGGCTTTTTCCAGTTCGGCAAATAGGTAAAACAAGTGTGCCGAAGTAGACCGTGCCTGGCTTATCCAGTCCATTTTATCAGAGAAGATGCAAAGGCCAAAAGCGTCGCGCTGCTTTTTAAACAAGTACATGAGCGAGGCGATAGCATAGATAGAAAATTCCAGCTTGCTTGTACCGCCGGGCGGGAAATTCATGGAAGATGAAGTATCCAGCAGCAGATAGCAGCGCAGGTTGGTTTCTTCCTCAAACTGTTTAACAAACAGTTTATCGGTACGGGCAAGCAGCTTCCAGTCGATATTCTTAACCGATTCGCCACTGTTATACAATCTGTGCTCAGCAAACTCAACTGAAAAGCCATGAAATGGGCTTTGGTGCAGGCCGGTAATAAATCCCTCTACCACCTGCCGGGCAAGCAGTTCCAGGTTGGCCAATTGCCGTAGTTGCTGGTTATTGCTGAGTTGTGGCATAGTTAACCTCCTGTAATGTGCCTGCTCTGTCTTTCTTAATCCTTAAACCTCACGAGGTTCTTTCGCCCTATATCATACACCAGCCTGAAAGCTTCCTGGTTACTGCTAAACCCAGGCGTATTGTGCAGGCTGAATATAAACTGCCCTCGTAAGCCTTTGGCAACAAATGGTGTTATGATAAAATCAAGACGATTGTACGTTTTATAGCGGTAATAAGCATCGCCGTATTCAATATGGTGGCCATCGCCTTTGTAAAACTCATCAAAAATAGCCAGTCGCCAGTAGCTTAAGTAAGCGTTAGCCACAAAGCCTTTAGGCTTTTGGAAATTATCCAACCCACGCACGCGTTCTAACGACATCATGGCACCAGCCTCAATACTTAACGAATCCAGAAAGGTTTTATGGCTAAAATTGGCTCCCAACTTCGCCTGTAAAGCGCCGTTATCGCGTATATGGTCGCCGGGGATAGCTACAGCAGGGCCAGCATCATGCAGCATAAAGGCATAATGAGCCAAGTAAAGCGGCCCGTTTAACCAGGGCTGATATTTACCTGAGAACCCGAACAGGAACTGTTCCCTGTCTGTAGCCGTTTGGCGGCTCACCCAATCAATCCAGATGGTTTCGGTTACGTGCTGATTTTTAAATCGCGTCAGCATACCTTCTACATTGGGGCGATAGTAACGCAGCGTATCATTTAGCATGGCACGAGGATAATCGGTCAGTAAACCCTCGCGAGAGAAAGCGCCGATATTAAATAACCAATTCTTGTTATTAAAACTATAGTATATGGTAGGGTTCACCCTTACAAAAAACGGATTGCCACCAAATTCGTGCAGCATGTTGGCACCGGCATAAAAGTGGTTGTTGCTATCGATATGGAAGCCAAGATCAATAGCGGTACGTACGCCCGAATAGGTGCGCGACCTTTCGGGGAATTCCTTATACTCCCGGTTATCAAAAAAACCGAAACCATTTAAATGAAAATCAACATTCTGGGCTTTAGCCAACGTAGTAGTTAACAGGGTTAATAACAGGAGCGAGTATATCTTTCTAATCATGCGGATAAATTATTCAACGGTAAATTTAATATAGCTGCTGTTGCGGCTACCGGTAAACGGTTCGGTACGGAGCGAAAAGAACAGGTCATATAAACCCTTTTGTTTAGGCGCCACCACCTTCACGGTATAACGCGCTGTTTTGCCTACTGGTATTTGTATGGCATTAAACGTACTATCGGCCTGCTGTACATCAACAGGAGTGGTATGTATAAAAAAGCACGTCTCCAAAAATACCGGGTGTTTGGCGTTATGGTTGGCAAAGTTAATAGCGAATGGATACGGATTAGTTATGGTTACGTAAAATTGCAAACTTTGCCCCGGCCGCGCTTTTACATGCTTTTGTGCGCAGCTGATCTGTACCTTTTGGTAACTGCGCGCATCATCAACCCAACCGGCATACCAGCTGCCTGCCATATTTTTTATCGTATCAGTAGTAACGCCCTGTTGAAACCGGTTAAGTACGTAGTATATCCTTTTATGCTGCAGGCTATCTTCAATTGGCCAAAGGCTGTATTGCGTACGGCGGTAGTCGCGCGCATCGTAACTGAGGCAGGTTACAGTATTATTATAAAAGTTGTACTTGCTGGGGTTCTGGAAGCCCTCGCTCATCACCACGTAATGGTTACCTGCTTTTTGCTTCACCAGGTGCGCCCATTCTTTAAACCCGTAATAGCTTTTAAACTGTTCCACCTTGCGTATCCAGGCGGGGCCGAAAACGAGGCATGTTCTTAAAGTGAAAATAAAAACCACATTAATAATGGCCAGCCTTTGCAGCCATTGGTAGGGCCTGTCGGTTTCGGTTATGTAAATCAACGCCAGTATCACCAGGGGCACAAAGGCGATGAGTGTCCAGTGGGGCTCAACTATGCCTTTTAAACTATTCAACAAAAAAAAGATAAAAGTACCCGCGGCGTTTACCATCAGCCCACGTTTAAATGGATCGGTGGCCCGTTTGCGAAATGCAGCATAAAACACAAACCACCCAATAAACGGCCCGCCCATGGCCAGTTGTGCCGGCAGATAACCCAGGGTTTGATCGATACGGTAGCCTGCCTCCGAGCGGTCGAACAAATGATAAGTTATGGTAGGGTAACCATGGTTAACCTGCCATAATATATGCGGCAGAAAAAGCACGGTAGCTACCGCAGCCATGAGCCAAAAGCTCTTCCGTTTAAGCAGCGCGGGGTTAGACAGGATGGTAAAACCGATAACCAGTACCGCATGATATTTACTGTAGAGCAAGCAAGCGATAATGAGCGCCAGTAGTAAAGTAAGCTTAAGGTTATCACGCTCCAGGTATTGCTTATAGACATAGAAAAACAGCACCGTGAAAAGAAACAGCGGCACATCGGGCGTGGTAGTAAAGCCGTAAATGTTAAAAATGAACATCCCCGAAACAACGAGTATGAACCATTTAGGCTGAACCCGGTAAGGCTTAGCAATAAGCCACAGTACATAAAGCGCTATGCTACTGCAACAAATTGTGAGCAGCCGTACACCAAACTCATTCTGAAACAGCGCATAACCCGCTTTTATGAACAGCGCCACCATGGGCGGATGGTCAAAGTATCCCCAGGCTAAGAAGCGCGAGTATATCCAATAGTAAGCTTCATCGGCATGGATCTCCAGCGTGGCCGACTGGATGATGTTAAACAGCGTCCAGCAGGCAATAAAAAACCATATTGGTTTGTTGCTTTGTACTGTTGTCACCGTTTTCTCCATCGGCTACAAATGTAAAATAAATGACGCAAGCAATACACTGTTTATATAAGTGATTATTTTACATTTGACCATATAAATACTTACACCATGATAGAGAAACAACTGGAAATTGTACGTAAAACACGCCTGAGCATTTTAAATATATTAGAAGGCTTTAGCCTGGAGCAACTCAACAAGATCCCCGCCGGCTTTAATAATAACATTATCTGGAACCTGGGGCACATGATAGCCGCGCAACAAGGTATTTGCTATAAGCGCGCCGGGCTGGATATATGGGTAGATGAAGCCTTCTTTAACCGTTATAAATCTGAAACAAAACCGGAAGGACCGGCAGATGAGCAGGAATATCAGCTCATCAAAACACTGTTAATGACCAGTCTGGATCAACTGGAAAAAGATTATCAGGCTGATATATTCGGCAACTACGTTACCTGGACCACCCGCTATAGTGTGGACATGAGTAGTATTGACGACGCGGTTGCCTTTTTGCCTTTCCATGAAGGTTTACACTGCGGGTATATTATGGCGATGAGGAAGTTGGTGTAGCGACTCAAACCGTGCCATGGCGAGGAGCGATAGCATCTTTAGAATTACTTTTTGTTAAAGATGCTTCTCTATTACACTAAATGGCAGCTTTTATCTTACAACGATAAAATTACCGCCTGTAAATCATCCAGCCTTTTAAATCCTTTATCCATGGTAAATAAAGGCAAGTCATAATAAATTGCAGTAGCGGCAATAATAGCGGCAGGAAGTTTGACTTTACTTTTAGCTCTTATTTCTATTGTTAATTCCTTAATCGCCGGCTCAATATCCACAACATGGCATTTAGAAATAAAGTCGCGTAATAAATCTTTGTCTGTTATTGATAGGCCGGAAAAACTCAGCACTTCAATTTCTGAGATAATAGAAACAAAGAGAGTGCGACCGGTTAAAAGGTCCTGTACTTCTTCAATACCATTGAACAAGTTAATTATTAACGATGTATCTACAACTATGCTATCGCCACTCATCACGGGTCTTAAGTTGATAAGCTAAACCCTCTTCGCCAAATTTCACTTTACCAAAATACTTTTTAAGGTCGATAGCCTCTTTTTTTGTGGTAAGCTTATCCAGCTCCTTATCCAATTGGCTGCGTGTAGTATTCTTATCTATCTCTATTACTTTGCCCATACTCAAATATACTTAATATGCGTAAAACAACAAAGCCCGGCAGATGTCGGGCTTTGTTGTTTTGTATTCTATCTAAAAGGCTTAAACGCCTAACAATAACCTTGCAGGGTCTTCCAGGAGTTGTTTAACACGCACCAGGAAGCTTACCGATTCGCGGCCGTCAATGATACGGTGATCGTATGACAAGGCCAGGTACATCATCGGGCGGATAACCACTTGTCCGTTAACGGCTACCGGGCGCTCCACAATGTTGTGCATACCCAAAATAGCAGATTGCGGCGCGTTGATGATCGGTGTCGACATCATGGAACCGAATACACCACCGTTGGTAATAGTGAAAGTACCTCCGGTCATTTCATCAATGGTGAGTTTGTTCTCGCGGGCTTTACCGGCCAAAACAACAATGGCTTTCTCAATTTCGGCAAGGCTCATGGCATCGGCGTTACGGATAACCGGAACCACCAAACCTTTTGGTGCTGATACTGCTATAGAAATATCCGCGAAGTTGCTGTAAACGATCTCTTCACCTTCAATACGGGCGTTAACCGCCGGCCACTCTTTCAAAGCCTCGGTAACCGCTTTAGTAAAGAACGACATGAAGCCTAAGCCTACGCCATGCTTCTCTTTGAATTTATCTTTGTACTTACCACGCAGCTCCATTATCGGCGACATATCCACCTCGTTAAAGGTAGTTAGCATAGCTGTTTCGTTCTTAACAGCAACCAGGCGTTTAGCAACTGTTTTGCGCAGTGAAGACATTTTTTCACGACGATCGCTGCGTGGGCCTTGTGCCTGCGGAGCGGCAGCAGGAGCAGCGGCTGGTTTAGCAGCCGGAGTTGCAGCAGCGGCCGGTTTGTTTTGCGCGCCAAGTGCATCTCCCTTAGTGATACGGCCATCAACGCCTGAACCGTTTACAGATGCAGGATCAACGCCTTTCTCGGCTAATATTTTTGCGGCGGCAGGCGATGGTGTGCCCGACGCGTAAGTGGTACCTTTTGAAGGTGCAGCCTGTGGCGATTCATTCACCTTATCGGCAACAGCCGGTGTAACCTGTGCAGGTGCTGCCGCAGCTGATGCCCCCGCGCCTTCTATTTTACAAACTACCGCGCCAATGGCCAGCGTATCGCCTTCGTTAGCCAAAGTTTTTAACGTACCGGCTTTTTCAGCGGTAAGTTCAAAGGTGGCTTTGTCTGATTCCAGCTCGGCAATGGCTTCGTCCATTTCTACGGCTTCGCCATCTTTTTTGATCCAGCGTGATAGGGTAACCTCGGTGATAGATTCGCCTACCGGTGGCACTTTTATTTCTATAGCTTCGCCGCCAGCCTGCGGTGCAGGCGCGTAGGCATTGGCCGGGTTCTCCGGACTATCAGCCGTGGCAGGTTTGTTGCCATCGGCAGTGGTAGCGGGGGCGCTTTCGGCGGCCGGTGCAGCGGCGGCAGCGCCACCTTCCTCAATGGTAGCCACAACAGCACCAATGGCTAAAGTATCACCTTCGGCAGCCGCTGTTTTTAAAGTTCCCGCTTTTTCGGCGGTAAGTTCAAATGTTGCTTTGTCTGATTCCAGTTCGGCAATTACCTCGTCCATTTCTACGTGGTCGCCATCCTTTTTTTTCCAGGATGCCAGGGTAACTTCGGTAATGGATTCGCCTACCGGCGGAACTTTTATTTCTAAACTCATATTTTTATTGATAGTAGTTGTAGTTTTTTTGTTTTCGTTGGAACGTTGGAATGTTTTAAAGTTGGAAAGTTGACCTATCGGAAAGTTAACATTTTAACCTTACAACATTGCAACCTTACAACTTAACAATCAATCCGCTCCGGCGTTTGCCATTTTTTCGGTCGTTTTCTCGATCTTTTCTTTAACCTTTTTTCCTGCAGGAGCTTCAAACGCTTTTGAAACAATATGCGCTTGTTGTGCCGCGTGTTGTTTAGCAAAACCAGTAGCCGTACTGCTGCCTTCCAAACGTGAAATTACACGCAGGTTAAGGTATTTATCATCATGGAACTTGCGGCAAATATATGGCCATGCTCCCATGTTTTCCGGCTCTTCCTGTACCCAGAAAAACTCGGTAGCGTTTTCGTATTTGGCTTTAACTTTTAGTATCTGCTGTACTGGTGTAGGGTACAATTGCTCAACACGTACAATGGCTACATCTTTACGTTTATCTGCCTGTTGTTTCTCCAACAGGTCGTAATATACTTTACCTGTGCAAAGCAGCACGCGTTTTACTTTTTTAACATCAACAAAAGTATCATCAATCAACTCATGAAACTTACCGTTGGTAAACTCGCTTAAAGGCGATACGCAATTAGGGCTGCGCAGTAAGCTCTTTGGTGTAAATATGATCAAAGGCTTACGGAAGCTCCGGTGCATTTGCCTTCTTAAAATATGGAAGAAGTTGGCAGGAGTTGTACAGTTAGCTACCTGTATGTTATCATCAGCGCAAAGTTCCAGGAAGCGCTCTACACGAGCCGATGAGTGCTCGGGGCCCTGCCCTTCGTAACCATGCGGCAATAACATTACCAAACCATTACCACGCTGCCATTTTGTTTCGGCGCTGGCTATGTACTGGTCAACAATGATCTGGGCGCCGTTAAAGAAGTCGCCAAATTGTGCTTCCCATATGGTTAACGCGTTAGGGTTAGCCAAAGCATAGCCATATTCAAAACCCAGCACACCGTACTCAGACAGCAAGGAGTTAAAAATACTCAGTTTAGCCTGGGTGTTAATAGTCTCTAATGGTGTATACTCATCTTCAGAATCAACCAGGGTTAATACCGCGTGGCGGTGAGAGAAGGTACCGCGTTTAACGTCCTCACCACTCAGCCTTACCGGGAAACCTTCTTTCAACAGGGTACCGTAAGCCAGTTGCTCACCCATTGCCCAGTCAAATATTTTGGTAGAGTTCACCATGGCCTTGCGGTCTTCAAACAATTTTTCGATCTTTTTGAAGAAAGCCTTGTCTTTAGGCAGATCGGTGAGGGCATTACCAATTTCGCTGATCACCTCTTCGCTTACCGAAGTATCGGGCGTGCTGATGAATTCGCTGTGATTGGCCAAATGCAGGCCCTTCCAGGCACCTTCAAACATCGGGATGGTATCAGTAAACCTGTCAGAAGCTTTCGCTTCATCCAGCATTTTTTGCAACTCGGCACGGAAATCTTTTTCCAGCTTTTTCACATACGCCTCATCAACCGTTTTTTCAGTTATCAGCTTTTTGCTGTATATCTGCAATGGGTTGGGGTGGGTCTCAATAGCTTTGTATAATACGGGCTGGGTAAACTTAGGTTCATCAGCTTCGTTATGGCCATAGCGGCGGTAGCAAAGTATGTCAATAAAAACATCTTCGTTAAATACCTGGCGGTATTCCATAGCCAGGTTTACTACATAGGCCAATGCTTCCACATCATCACCGTTCACATGGAAAACCGGCGACAATACCGTTTTTGCCACATCTGTACAATAAGTACTTGAGCGGGCATCTTTATAGTTGGTGGTGAAACCTATCTGGTTATTAATCACCAGGTGAATGGTACCGCCGGTGCTGTAACCATCCAGTTTTTCCATTTGCAATACCTCGTAAACAATACCTTGACCGGCAACTGAAGCATCACCATGTATCAATATCGGCGCTATTTTAGAATGGTCGCCGTCATATTTAAAATCTATCTTAGAGCGCGTGATGCCTTCCACAACCGGGTCAACCGCCTCCAGGTGCGATGGATTTGGGCAAAGGCTTAAGTGAACCTTTTTACCCTCGGCTGTTTCTACGTCGGTAGAGTAACCGAGGTGGTATTTCACGTCGCCACCGAATGGCTGCGATGAATCGTAATTTTTACCTTCAAACTCAGAGAATACCTCTTTATAGGTTTTCTCCATAATGTTGGTTAAAACGTTTAAACGACCGCGGTGAGCCATACCGATAATAAACTCCTCGATACCAAGCTCCGAGCCTTTTTTAACAACAGAGTCAAGCGCGGGGATGAGCGACTCCGCCCCTTCTAATGAAAACCTTTTTTGCCCAAGGAACTTGGTACCCAAAAAGTTCTCAAAAACTACCGCTTCGTTGAGTTTGGAAAGCATTTGCTTTTTCTGCTCGGCAGTAAATGACGGCGTATTACGTTTTTTCTCCATCCGGTCCTCAAACCACTTTAATTTAATAGGGTTGCGGATGTAAGTATATTCGGCGCCAATAGACTGGCAGTAGGTTTGTTCAAGCAGGTCGCGTATGTCGCGCAATTTGGCGGGGCCCAGGCCCACTTCAACACCAGCGTTAAAAACGGTATCCAGGTCGGCATCGCTTAAACCAAAGGTTTCAAGCTCTTTACCGGGAAAGTATTTTCTGCGTTCGCGTACAGGGTTGGTTTTGGTGAATAAATGGCCGCGTGAGCGATAACCATTTATCATATTCATTACGTTGATTTCTTTAAAAAGATGGCCTGATGTTTCCGGAGAAGAAACACCTGCAGCAGGGGCATTATCCTGGCCAAACTGAAATCCTTCGAAGAATTTCTGCCAGCCATAGTCTACTGATTCGGGGTCTTGTTGATAAGCTTCGTATAATGAATTGATGTAGGCAGCGTTTCCGCTGTTTATATAATTTAGGCGATCCATAAGATTGCTATGTGGTAAACGGTGCAAAACTAAGCATAATAGTACAATATGCCGAAAATATCTGTTATAACTTTTTAGTCATAACTAAGGTTTGATAAAAGATTTCTTCTAAGGTTTAACCTTATAATTAATAAACCTCCTATCGGGCGATAGGCAGCGTGTCGCCAATGGACGGTAGCCAGGTGTTAATGTAGGCGTTATCAGACTGTGACGGCTTAGCCGCGTTAAAGAACCGGTTGCTTTTGGTATCATTACCTACACCGGCCAAAAACGCCCAGTTGCCCCAGTTACTTGCCGGAGAATAATCAATCAGCTTTTCTTCGAAATAAAGAGCGCCTTTGGTCCAGTCTACCTGTAAATCTTTAATAAGGTAAGCGGCAACTGCCTGGCGTGCATAGTTGCTGATATAACCGGTAGCATTTAACTGGTGCATAGCGGCATCAATATACGGTTCGCCGGTTTGGCCGCTCTTCCAGCGCTCAAAAAGCTCATCCTGGTTATCCGCAATATCCGGCGCACTGCCAAAACCCTCTGACCGGAAAAATTTTTGCCCATGCTTTTTAAACATGAACCGGAAATAATCGCGCCACAACAGTTCCAGCATCAGCGGGTCGGCGTTTTGTAGGTGATGTTCTTTCTGGTAGTTAAGTACCTCCCAATATACCTGCCTTGGCGATATGCAGCCAACGGCCAGCCATGGCCCCAGCCCTGATGAATTGGGCTGGTTACGCACATCAGCGTTAGACAAGTATTGCTGCATGCGCTTTAGTGCTTCAGTTTCTCCACCGTTTATCTTTTCACCGGCACGGGGATCGTACACCGGTTCGGGTACGCCAAGGTCATGAAGGGTCGGTAATTCGCCCGCATCATTAATTTCCGGGATGATCACCTGTTCCGGAGTTGTCACCACCGGGCGTACGGTACTGTCACGTTCCACCTTCTTTTTAAAAGTGATAAAACTATCGGGTATATCTTTTATGGGGAAAGGCAGGTCTTCTTTATGGTACATGGTATGCCCTATAAAGTGCTTGAGGTTAAGCTGCTTCTTCCAAAGGGCCTCCTCTACCTTTTCAGAGATCGTGGTTTCATCCGGCGCCACTTCGCGGTGGTGGTATACTTCGCTCACCTGGTACTCCTCAGCCAGTTGCACCAGCACCTCAGCAGGGTCACCGGTGCGGATGAGCAAATCGGCACCCATTTGGCGTAAGCTGGCACGCAAATCAGCGACAGACTCTATAAGGAAACGGGTACGGAAACTGCCGGTTTTAGTAGCACCGGCGCTGTTTGCTTTAAAATAAAAGGGATCAAAAACATATACAGGTAATACTTTATCAGCCCGGCGCACCGCTTCAGATAATATTTCATTATCATGGATGCGCAGGTCATTTCTAAACCAAACCAGTATAGTTTTTTCACTCATATGAACAAACCAATCTACCCTTATTTAGATTGATTTCAAAGATGCTAAATTTTTGTTTCTTCTGCACTTATCGCTGCAATATTTGACATCGTCCCAACACTTCTCCCATTTTTTTCGCCACGTAAATGGTTTATTACATACCAGGCAAATTTTTGAAGGTAAATGTTGCTTGTTTCCCTTGTATTCCATTAATATAATTCTTCATCTATTCATCCGTCGGCTGAAGCCAACGGCAATGATTTAAGCATTCAGCGGAAATAAACAATATATCACTGCCGTCCCATTCATTTGACGGATAAATGTTCTATCCTATACCGTCGGCTGAAGCCGGCGGCAATGATTAACCCGGCGCATTTAACAACATCATTGCCGCCCCATTCATGGGACGGATAAAAATGTTCTATCCTATCTCGTCGGCGAAGCCGACGGCAATGAGTCACCCGGCGCAAATTACAATTTATCATTGCCGTCCCATTCATGGGACGGATAGGCAGCAATTAGAACAATATAAATGCTATTCTATTAGCTACCGTTGGCTGAAGCCTAACGGCAATAATGCTATCAACCTACATATTATTATTGCCGCCCCATTCATGGGGACGGAGAACATTAAAAGTCAGCAGCAACAATCTCCTTGCTCGATTATCTGTCGGCTGAATCCGAACGGCAATGATGCTATCAACTTATATATCCTATATCATTGCCGCCCCATTCATGGGACGGAAAACATGCAAAGTCAACAGCAATGCTGCTATCAACCTACATTTATAATATCATCACTGCCGACATATTCATGGGACGGACTGCCAACAGCCTGTCAACCAAGTGTTATTCTATTGTAAAAACTAAAGCAAGCCCTGCATCGTTAATATAACAGAGTAGCTTTTATCACTACCTTTACTACAAATAAAAACATTTATGGCCACTACCGAAAGCATACAAAAAGCCTATATCGATTATGTGCTGACAGAGGGGAAGCAACCCCAGTCTGTTTACGTTTTTGCCAAAAAGAACAAAATGGCGGAAGAAGAGTTTTACCGCTTCTTTGGCTCTTTTGACGCTATTGAGCAAAGTATATGGACCAGCCTGATGCAAAAAACCATCAGCGAGATCCGTTCGCAGGAAATATGGCCACAATACAGCTCGCGTGAAAAAGCTTTATCATTTTTTTACAGTTTTTTCGAGCTGTTAAAAGGCAGCCGCAGCTTTGCTGTATACAGCATAAAAAAACATAAAACCATTGGCACACCCAAGGTGCTTGAACCGGCTAAAGACATTTTCGAAGAGTTTGCCACCGGTATTTTAAATGAGGGACTTGAAAGCGCCGAATTAAACGACCGTAAATTTTTCAGCAAGCGTTACAAGGATGCCCTGTGGGTACAGTTTGGCTTTGTACTTAACTTCTGGATCCATGATGATTCTGCGGGCTTCGAGAAAACGGATGAAGCTATTGAAAAAGGCGTAAACGTAACCTTCGATCTGTTCCAGCGCTCGCCTATAGATAACCTGTTTGAATACGGTAAGTTTCTGGCCAAGAATGGTGGTATAAAAGAGAAAATGGGTTTTTAGTAAAATTTGATTGAACAACAACACGCCCGCATTTACAGCCATTTTTGATATGGATGGTACTATCATTGATAATACCTCCTATCATTATAAAGCCTGGCAGGAGTTATTCAAAAAACATCAGCTGCCGCATCTTACTAAACAAACCTACCTTAACCAGATAAGTGGGGTTCCTATTATCAACACGGTTAGGCAGTTTTTTGGTAAAAACGCCGATGAGCAGTTTAGTCAACAGCTTGCCGAAGAGAAACAAGCGTTATACCGTAAGGATTATGGGCCTCATGTAAAACCTATAGAAGGTTTAGAAAACTTTTTAGCCGGTTTAAAAGCTGCAGGTATTAAAATAGCCCTTGCAACATCATCCGGTAAAGAGGATATTGATTTTATTTTTAACTCGGTAGCTATAGGTAAATACTTCGATACCCTTGTTACCGGCAATATGGTAACAGAGCCTAAACCCTCACCGCAAATTTTTCTGAAAGCAGCAAGCCTGCTTAATGCAAACCCCGGCCAATGCCTTGTTTTTGAAGACTCGATAGCAGGGTTAAAGGCCGGTAAAAACGCGGGCATGAAGGTTGCCGGTATAACCACCAGCCATAGCACCGCCGAAATAGCAGGATTGGCCAACATAGTGTTTAACAATTACACCGAACTGCACATAAGCCGGCTAAATACTTTATTTGAAGATACCATAAAATGAGCGACAACAAACCAAAAGAACAAAATAGTATACCTACCAGTAAGGTGGAGCGTAGTGCCAAGTTTGTAACTACAGGCCTTAAAATAGGTGGTAATTACATAAAGCACTATTCTAAAAAGCTTTTTAACCCCGACCTGGACCGCAGCGAACTAAATGAGGATAACGCGACTGACATATACCAATCATTAAGCGAACTAAAGGGCAGCGCGTTAAAAGTTGCGCAAATGCTTAGTATGGATAAGAACCTGCTGCCGCAGGCTTATGTGGATAAGTTTAGCCAATCGCAGTACAATGCTCCTCCACTCTCCGGGCCGCTTATTGTACAAACCTTTAAAAAGTATTTCGGTAAAACGCCCGAGCAGATCTATGATAAGTTTAACATCCGCTCAACCAATGCCGCTTCCATTGGCCAGGTACACCAGGCCGAATTAAACGGCAAAAAGCTGGCGGTTAAAATACAATACCCAGGCGTGGGCGATTCCATTTCATCAGACCTGAAACTGATAAAGCCCTTTGCCTTCCGGATGCTGGGCATGAGCGAAAAGGAACTGGATGTATACATGAAGGAGGTGGAAGAACGCCTGCTGGAAGAAACCGACTACGAGCTGGAAGTACGGCGCTCTATAGAATTTTCCATAGCGTGTAAAGTGCTGGATAATGTGGTGTTTCCGGACTACTACCCTGACCTGTCCAGCAAGCGTATTATCACCATGGATTGGCTGGAAGGCATTCACCTGAAAGAATTTTTGGCTACCAACCCTTTGCAGGAACTGCGTGACCGTATAGGCCAGGCATTATGGGATTTTTATAATTATCAGCAGCATGAGTTGCGTGCCGTACATGCCGACCCACACCCGGGTAATTTCTTGATAACACCTAATGGTAAACTGGGCGTTATCGATTTTGGATGTATTAAAGTAATGCCGGATGATTTTTACTATCCGTTTTTTTCGCTTACCTCTACCAATTTGTTTGCCGATAAGGAAGAAACCATTAAGGCTTTCCGCAAGCTGGAAATGATATTACCATCAGATACGCCGCAGCAGGTTAATTTTTACCACGAATTATATAAACAAATGATCAGCCTGTTTGCCAAGCCTTATATTACAGATGTATTTGATTTTAGCGATAAGGCCTTTTTTGACGACTTGTTTGGCTTTGGCGAAAAGGTGGCCAAGATGCCCGAATTTAAGCAGGCCCGCGGCGTAAAGCACTTTATATATATTAACCGTACAAATTTTGGCCTGTACAATATCCTGCATGAATTAAAAGCCCGTGTAAAAACAGACACGTATAAACCGCATGTACAGGAGTTAGACCAGGTGGAATAGTAGCGCCATGGCCAGGCAAAAGGTGAATAGCCAGGCAACGTTTGATTTTGCCCGCCATATTTCCATATCGGCAATACGCCCTGTACCGTAAAAGGAGTTATACCTGCGGCGGCAATAATAGCCATACATGATAAGAAAAGAAAGAATTATAAAAGCAATGCTGATGAGAAGGTATTGAAAACTTTGGGTTAACATATATTTTATAACAATATGGCTTTTTACGTGCAAAACAGCTGCCATGTTGCTTTTTTATCACATTTGTTGATTTTGGTGAAAATTTAAGGGCATAAAAAAAAGCAGGTTGTTTAACCTGCTTTTAATTGTGTACTTATTTGCCTTTCGGGGGGAAATTAATCCCTATGCGGCAGCATAAGTGAGCAGTAAAATGGTTGTTAAAACAGCGCAAAAAACCAGGCTGATGTTGGAGCGCATGGCCCATGATTCTATGTCAGTAATGCGGCCCGTGCCCATGAATGCCTTTGCGCGCTGCCTGCAATAAACGGCAAATGCGATTGTTGAAAACATGATTAATGCGCCAAGTACAATTAAAAAAACCTGAAATGTTGTTGAAAGCATCATAAAATATCCTCCTCGTAACTTCTTAATAATCAGAGAACCGGACTTTTTATATTTTTGTTTGTAAAATAAATGTTATGCAAGCATTATTTTTTAAATTTTAAAGAGAACTATTGTGCGCAATGGTTAAAACATTATACAGGCATTTTTATTATCAAGGGCGTAACCATACGGTTGTTATATAATGGATAAGCATATTTCAAAAAAATGAGCGCAAAAAACATACTCATTACCGGGGGCTCGGGCCTTTTAGGCAAACAACTAACCCATGAACTTTTAAACAAAGGGTATAACGTTAGCCACCTTAGCCGTAAACCCAATCCGAACAATACGCGTGTAAAAACATTTGTATGGGATGTTAATAAAGGAGAGATAGACCCGGCCTGTATAGACGGTGTTGATACCATTATACACCTGGCAGGTGCGGGCATAGCTGATAAACGCTGGACAGACAAACGTAAAAAAGAGATCACTGACAGTCGCACAAAATCTATTACTTTGGTTTATAGCCTCCTGCGAGATAACCCTCACCGCGTTAAAGCGGTAATATCCGCATCGGGCATTAATTATTACGGAGATTGCGGAGACCGTATCCTGAACGAGGATACACCACCTGCAAATGATTTTATTGGTAACTGCTGTGTAGACTGGGAGAACGCTGTTGACCAGGGGACTGAGTTTGGCCTTCGCATCGTAAAATTTCGCACGGGTGTGGTGCTTGATAAAAAAGGGGGTGCCCTGCCCAAACTGGCCATTCCTGTTAAGCTGGGTATTGGCTCGGCGTTGGGCAATGGAAAGCAGTGGGTACCGTGGATACATACCCGCGATGTTATTGGCATGTACATCTTCGCGCTGGAGAATGAAAGACTGGCGGGCGTGTTTAACATGGTTTCGCCCTTGCCGGTTACCAACCTGCAGCTTACCCGCTCGGTGGCCGCTCAATTGAAACGGCCTTTATGGGCACCCAAGGTACCGGCGTTTTTAATCAAGCTGTTATTCGGCGAAATGGCCTCGCTTGTTTTAGGAAGCGTACGAGCTTCGGCATTAAAGATAGAGAACGAAGGCTACCAGTTTAAATACGCGGATATTGGCTCGGCATTAAAGGAAATTTATGGATAAGAAAGCACCTGTAAACGTATTCTGGTTTCGCCGCGACCTGCGGCTGGACGATAATGCCGGCTTGTACCATGCCCTTAAAGGCGAACACCCGGTATTACCCTTTTTTATTTTCGACCGCGAGATACTCGACCATCTGGAAGATAAAGATGATGCCCGGCTTACCTTTATCATGAACGCGCTTGAGGATATGAACAAGCAACTGCATGAGCATAAGAGCGGCCTGTTGGCTTATTATGACCAACCCGAACAAGCCTGGCAAAAGCTCTTAAAAACTTATGAGGTAAAAACCGTTTACACCAACCACGATTATGAGCCTTACGCCAAAGAGCGCGATAGCCATATTGAAAAGCTCCTGAAAAAAGCCGGAGCCGAATTAAAGACCTTTAAGGACCAGGTAATATTTGAAAAACAGGAAGTGGTAAAAGACGATGGCAAACCCTACACCGTGTTTACCCCATACAAAAACAAATGGCTGCAAAAGCTCAAACCGTTTTATTTAAAGGCATATCCAACTCATAAATATTTTAAGCAGCTACTGCACTTTAAAGCACCGGAGCTACCATCGCTTAAAGAAATGGGCTTTGAGAAGAGCAGCCTGCAACTTCCGGATAAAAAGTATAAAGATATTATAGCCGACTACGGCGAAACGCGCGATATACCGGCAATAAAAGGCACTTCGCATATTGGGCCACATTTGCGTTTTGGTACGGTAAGCATAAGGCAGTGCGCTACTGATGCCCACAAAGCACATGATAAAACCTGGTTGAATGAACTGATATGGCGCGAGTTTTATTCCATGATCTTGTACCATTTTCCGCAAACGATGGATCATGCTTTCAGGCCCGAATACGACCGCATTAAATGGCTCAATGACGAAAAGCAGTTTAAGGCCTGGTGCGAGGGTAAAACAGGCTTCCCGCTGGTAGATGCAGGCATGCGCGAACTAAATGCTACCGGCTTTATGCACAACCGCGTGCGTATGGTTACCGCAAGTTTCTTAAGTAAAGACCTATTGATAGACTGGCGATGGGGCGAGCGCTACTTTGCCCGCAAACTGCTGGATTATGAGATGGCCAGCAATGTTGGCGGCTGGCAATGGGCAGCCGGCAGCGGTACCGATGCCGCGCCATACTTCAGGATATTTAACCCCGACAGCCAAACCAAAAAGTTTGACCCCAAACTGCAGTATATCAAAAAATGGGTTCCGGAATATGCTGATTTCAGCAAATATCCAAAACCCATTATTGACCACGCCTTTGCCCGCGAACGCTGTTTAAAAGCGTTCAAAGAAGCATTGAGTAAGTAATTATGGTTGCGTCACCTGCGTAACCTGCATCTCAAAATGCAAAATAGAATTTGGAGGTATAGTATTGTATCCGCTAACACCATAACCCAACGATGAGGGTATATACACGGAAAGTGATGTGCCAGTAGCGGCGTATTTTTTTAATGGGTCTTTAAATCCTGTGACTGCTCCAAAAATACCTTGAAATGTAGCAGCGGTTGTAATGCTGCCATTATCAAAATAGACACCATTTAAAAAAGAACCGGCGTAGGTCATGCTTACATTGGAGTAATCTCCAATTTCGCCTACTGTTCCCGTGCCCGGGGTAATCACCTTGTAGTAATAACCTAAGGGATCTTTAGTGTAACCGTTTATTACATTATTGGCGGTCAGGTAATTTCTGATCACCAGATCATCATAAGCATTCTGGTCTTTTATCACATTCACATAAATATCCAGGCTTTGGTTACCTGCAATGCGGGTATTGGTATTGGTAATACTACCTGATCCATAGCCCCTGGTACCATATGCCAAACGTGAGGGTATCAGCACGCGCATGCTGCTGCCTTTATATTTTAAAATATTGTGGATGGCCAGTTGCAGCCCCGATGGCAATGCAAACCCGGTTATGGCTGCCGGGTTGGTTAAATGGCCCAGAAAATCATACCGCCTGTTAGCTATAGTATCGCCAACAGCAAATTTGCCATCCATAGAACGGATAGTATATACAATAGATACCTGGTCCGAGTACTTTAAAGTATCACCCTTCCCCTGGCCTATTATTTTATAATAAATGCCCGAGTTACCATCACTCAAAGTAGTGGTATCCTTGGTAAAGCCGGTAAGGCTGTTGGCCGTCATGTAGCTTTGTATCTGCTGGTCGTCGTATTGCTTTATGTCAAGCTCGTTTTGGTCATTCTTTTTACAGGCGGTTAAAGCGGCAAACGCGATGAGCAAAAAAGTAAAAAATCTATGTTTCATTTAAAATCAGTTCGTTATATCTAAAAGTTCTATCTCAAAATCAACCACACTGTTCTTTGGCAGGCCAATCCCCGGCTGGTCATAAGGCCCATACGCATAACGTGATGGAGAGAGGATACGTATTTTTCCGCCCTTTTTTATTTCAGGTATAGCCAGGCGCCAGGCCGGCATTACCTCGCCCAAAGTAAATGACGGATGAAAATCATTGCTCTGCGCGAACAATTTTCCCGTGGTCAATATTTTAGCAGTGTAATCAATCGTTACACGGGTAGAGTTGGTAAACAGGTCGTTGCCGCTGCCCGGTTCCAGTACAATATAATAAATACCGGTTGCCACGTTAGCGCTATCTACCTGCTTAACGCTTCCGCGCAGGTTATTATCATCAATATACTTTTGTATAATACCATCATCAACCACCGCCTGTTGCCTTTGCAGGGCTACCGCATCGTAGCCTTTTTTACAACCGGCAAATAGCGCGGCGAACAATAATAATATCAGCAGTAACCTGTTCATGAATTTCGCAACCGCAAATTTATTGTTTTATATGGCAAAAACAGCAGCTTAACACTTTTTAACACATGCGGGTATTAAATAGCGCTGTCAGGGTTTGTAATTGAGGGTAAGCTGATTGATCTTTTTAAGCATTTCGGTAAGGTACTGCTTGTCCGCGTCGCTGATGTGGGCGTTAAGGTAATTGTTAAATTGCTTTACCACATTTTTTGCCAGCTGCCGTTTTTCCTTACCCAGATCAGTAAGGTATATTTTTACAGAGCGCTTATCGCCCTGGTTTGATGCCCGGTAAATGAGCCCCGATTGCTCCAGCTGATTAAGCATGCGCGACAAGCTGGTCGACTTAAGGCCAAGCAGCGCCGCCGCCTGTGAAACAGTAGTGCCTTCCTCATCAATATTTATGAGCAGGTAACCGATAGACTGGGTAATGCCAAATTCGGTAACTATCTGGTTGTAACGATTAGCAACCGTTTGCCAAACTATCTTTAAAAAATAATCAATAGTTTCCTGCTGTTTTACATTGCTCCGCATATAGCACAAACATAATATTTTTAACGGTATATCTTTAGCAATGAGTTTAAAGTAAAAGCTATAAGGTTGATATAGCTATTGGAAGCTGCACCTATTTTAACTTTTAAATTTTGAATTTTTACTTAATAGCCATTTGTTGTATCATCCCCCCTTGGGTCGGCGCCGCCCTGGTAGCCTGCCGGGGTCAGCAATATAGCATCTACCCTGCCAATGGCGCCACGCGGAACTACTTTGTATCCTTTTTGCTGTAACAATAATATCGTCGCCTCGTTAAACGCGCCTTTTTCGGCTTCTACCTCATCGGGCAGCCACTGGTGGTGGAAACGTTTCGCGGCTACAGCTTCCTGCATATTTTTATCAAATTCAATTACGTTAAGTATCGTCTGGAAAACCGACGTGATAATGGTTGAACCTCCGGGGGTGCCTACTACCATAAACAGCTTTCCATCTTTTTCGAGGATAGTGGGCGTCATGCTGGATAGCATGCGCTTACCCGGCTGTATACTGTTGGCTTTACCGCCGATAAGGCCATACATGTTAGGCACACCCGGCTTGGAGCTAAAATCGTCCATCTCGTTGTTGAGCAAAAAGCCCGCGCCGCCTACAAATATCCTGGAACCGAAGGTATCGTTAAGTGTGGTGGTTACCGATACGGCGTTACCATCGCCATCAACAATAGAATAGTGGGTGGTTTGCTCGCTTTCATAACCCGGGAACGTTCCGGGTTGTATGGCTGCGCTTGGGGTTGCGGCGTCCCAGCTAAAATTTTTCATTCGGGCATCCATATAGGCCGGCTCGATCAAGCCGCTTACCGGAACTTTAAAAAAATCAGGGTCGCCCAAGTATTTAGACCGATCGGCGTATACCCTGCGTTCGGCCTCCACCATTAGCCTTACCGTACTATCGGTATTAAAACCCCAACGGTGCAGGGGGTATTTCTCCACCGCGTGCATCAATTGCAATAAAGCCACACCGCCGCTTGAAGGTGGCGGCATGGTGATGATGTTGTATTGCTTATAACTCCCGGTAAGCGGTTTACGCCATACGGAATGATAGTTTTTTAAATCGGCAGCAGTAACCAGGCCACTCCCCTTTTTCATCTCGGCAACAATTAAGCCGGCCACAGGGCCGCTGTAAAAGCCCTCACGGCCCTTATCGCGTATGCGTTCAAGGGTATGGCCAAGGTCTGTTTGTACCAGCACATCTCCCTCTGCCCAGCCACCCGTTTTAAGCAAATAGCTTTTGCCAGGGTTACGTGCCGAAAAATCGCCCGAAGAACGGTTAAGGTCGCTTGCCAGTCTTTTGGTGACCTTAAACCCTTTAAGGGCAAGCTCAACAGCGGGCTGCACCAGCGAGGCCCATTTGAGTTTTCCATATTTTTGATGGGCAGTAAACATGCCATCTACTGCTCCGGGCACGCCCGATGCCTGGTGGGTATAGGTACTTTTGCCGGGGATAATATTTCCGGCAGCATCCTGGTACATTTTTTCTGATGCAGCAGCCGGGGCCTTTTCCCTAAAATCGAGTGTATTTGCGGCACCGCCTGCCTGGCGGTACACCATAAAACCACCGCCACCAATGTTACCCGCCTGCGGGTGCGTAACGGCCAGCGCGAATTGTACGGCCACCATAGCGTCAACCGCATTACCGCCTCTTTTTAACACATCCACACCAATTTTTGAAGCATCCGGATAGGCGCAAACCACCACACCATGCGGGTATACCTGCTGCTGCGCCTCGGCCGTATTTAAACCTCCCACTATACCTGCCAACACGTAAAATATAATGCGCCTATAGTTCATATTGATCTAATGTTTTTGGGCAAGATAAGTGATTTATCAGCCAAAACCATAGCCATAAAAGCCATTTTTTTACCACTGATTTTGAGCTAAATGCCTTATCATTGCACATTTTATTAGCCCGTTTACAGCATAAATAAAGCTTTATGCCGTTACTTATGGAAACTTTTTTACAATAAACAGCATCTTAACAACATGAAAAAATTTCTCCTTTCCGCATTTGCGATATGCACTTTAGTACTGATGGCCGGGCGCCTGCAAGCCCAGGATTACAAGACAGCCGTAGGGCTTAAGTTTGGGGGCTACGAGAACGGCCCTTCCATTAAATATTTCATGAATGAGGGTACCGCGCTCGAGGGTATTATAGGCCTGCGCAGCCACGGCGTAGTTTTTTCGGGCTTGTATGAGTTACACCAACCCGCTTTTAACACCAGCGGCTTAAAGTTTTACTATGGTTTTGGCGCGCACCTGGGTAGCGTAGGCAGTGGTGTTTACAAACGTTTTGGCGGTGATGATAAGATCTATAACGACAGCCACCTACTCTTAGGTGCCGATGCCGTGCTGGGGCTGGAATATAAAATAGCCGAAGCGCCTATAGCCATAAGCCTTGACCTTAACCCACGCGTTGAACTGGCCACAGGCCCCTTCTTTGACGTGGCACCGGGCCTGGGCATTAAGTATACCTTTTAGTATTTTTATATCTAAACAGAAACGGCCCGCTTGGCGGGCCGTTTCTGTTAGTGGGCAATAATAAGTTTATGCCCGTATTGCTTTTGCCCCAACTGCACTCTCAGGACATAAGTACCCGGCAACTGGTTGGCGGTGTTGATATTGATACTAAAATTACCTGCCGTAACTTTCTGGCTGGTTTGGTAAACCACCACACCAGATGTATTTACCAGGGATAATTTCATCAGGTCATCAGCTTTGGCCACAAAAACCACATTTACATTATCATTGGCCGGTACAGGGAACAGGGTAAGCCCTATTTCGCTGTTTTTATCGGGATTTTTGGCTGCCAGGGCATATTTAAACTCGTCCGACTCTGTGATACAACCTGTGTTAAGCGTTACCTGTACTTTATAATTGCCGCTAACCAATGGGATATATGTAGCAGCTGTAGCGCCGTCAATAGCCACACCGTTCAGGAACCACTGGTTGCCTTCGCCGCTATTTGATTTCAGCATATCGTTATCTTGCGTTATGGTTGGCTTGCTCACATTAACCACCACGCGTTGGGTAGACGCACAACCCGGGCTGCGCACCTCCATATCGTAAAAATAGTAGTAAAAGTTACGGTAATAGCTGGTATCGGCGCTGTTTTGGTCAGACACGGCTGTATTACCGGCAATTTTAATAACATCACCTATCGCGAAAGGATAACCGCTTACAGGCCCCCTGTTGCGGTATAACGACGCGCCTGCCTCAAAAGTTGGCGTAATGGTGTAATTACCAGCGGCTGGCAGCAATAGGTTTAAAGTATAGCGTTTACCTTTGTCAAGCGGATCATCAGGCAATTCGGTAGGGAACGCGGCGGCGGTTGAAGTGGTCCTGGTGGCGGTTACATTTAGCCTTACAGTGGCTACCACTTCGCCGTTATCATTAGTGGCGGTGAAGGTTACACGCCCCGGCGTGCCTACATATAGCCTTGCGCTTTCAATGGTAATAGCCGCTCCCGTACGAATGCGCACACCCGATGTATACTGGTTGTAACCACCTGTAGGGGCGGCATTTTTGTTAAAGAGGCCCAGCCTTCCGCTAAAATCATTTAAGCCCGCGTAATATTGATTATTAACCGGTGGTGTAGTAACCGTTGCGGTTGATCCTGCGCCTACCGGCACGGTAGCCTTTGGCGAAGTGTACCAGAACAGTTGCCCATCACCCGTACCGCTAAGCTGGTAAGCCTGGGTGTTAACGCAGTAAAAACCCGTGGCCGATGGCGCCTGAGGTGGTGTACCCACCGTTATACTATCTGTAACAGAATTATTTGATGGAATGGGGTCATTTGCCAGGCCGGTAACCGCCGTTACAGTGTAGGTAGTACCAGTAACCGTATTAAACTGGCCGCTAAGCGTAAAATCTGTTTCTTCTTCGGGAGACAGGGTGCCTGTGTACGTTTCATTAAAAACTACCGGCGTAACGCCAGGTGCATTTACCGTTACCTTAACAGGGATATTGCTGATAGAAGCGCTTCCAAAGTTTTTTAAGCGTACGGTTACGGCTACCGCTTTATCGCAGGTAACACCGTCCGTACCGTTCAGGATGGCTATGGCGCCGGCATCAACAGCCGGTTTAAGGAACTGCACGCGGTAGTCCTGCGTTTCGCCTTTAGCATAGTTTCCGCAGGGTGATATGGTAGCTGCATCGCTGGTTTCAACCAATACAATACGCAGCAAAGTAGTATTGCCTGGCACAGCGTTGCCAGGCACGGTTAAGTTACCTGTAAATGTACCGGGGCCGTTGATAACACCCGTGGTAGCCACCGTTTCGGTATTATCGAAAACGCCATCGCCATTCCAGTCTACAAATATCTTAGCCGCTTTGTTGAAATTCCCCCCGCAAGTACCCAAACTCAAACCGTATGGATAAGTTTTGCCTACCTCAAGCTGTATGGCATTGTCGGTATCATCCGTATACCCGGTACAGCCGGGCGCGCCATTCTTATTAATGTTGGAAAGGGTAAAATTGGTGATCTTGGAATCGACAGCCGACACCGGTGCCGACGCGCAATATGGGCTGCCGCCTACACCGGTAGCAATAAGCGAATAAGCCTGCAAGCCGTTACGCAGGGTACCTTTATGCGATATGGTAATGGTATATTTTTTTCCCGGCACCGCGTTAGGAATGTATACCTGCTCTATGTTATCCCTGATGTTATCGCCATTGGTAGCTGCCGCCGATGGATTATCGGGCGAAAGCACCCAGGGGGTATATGTTGTGCTGCCATCACTGATGCGAATGTCAAGGTCATTCACCAGCTTTGGCGTGCGGTCGTTGATCGTGGTACCGGTGGTTGGTATGCCCTCAGGGTCGGTCCACGAAATACTTACCGAGAGTGGGCCATTACCCGAAGCGATGATATCACGCTTAGTTACCTGTCCCTGATTCAGCGTATTTTCCGCTATGATACTTTTAACGCCATTATCTGTAATGGCCTGCGCCGCCTTGCGCATGTCCAGCAAACCCCAGCCGTAAATATAATCGGGACCAACGTTGCCCGCGTCAAATGCCGTGTGGCAGGCCAGCCCTTTCAGGGTGGCGGCACGCATGAAGTTCCCTGAGTTTTTTTGAGCGTAATATTCCTGTAGCAGGTATAATGATCCTGTGATGTTAGGTGCTGCCATAGACGTACCCGACAGGTACAAGTAATAACTGGAGTTTTGCGCCCCGGTTGAATAGATATTCTCGCCATCGCCTACAATATCGGGCTTCACCCGCCCGTCATCCGTTGGCCCCCAGCTGCTGAAGTAAGAGGTGCTGATATCCTGGCGGTTTACCGCCCCGTTGGGCTGCGCCCCTACCGACCCAACCGTTAATATATTTTTGGCCGTGCCTGTAGTGGTGATCACATCATAGCCGTTATTGCTGCTGATGTTTGCCGGGCGCGGGCCTTTGTTAATAAAAGTAGGATCGGTACGGCTGGTATAACCATAATAGGTACTGCCTACGGGTGGGCCATTGCTGGAGCGGCTGTTACCTGCCGACTCAACAATAAGATAATAAGGCGCGTTGTAGGCGATCTTATCCCATGATTGGGTGCGTGCGTCGTAAAAGCCGAAATTATAATCCTCGGTATCGCCGGGTAGGCCGTACCATTCCCAACGACCATCAGCGGCGTTGTAATCCCAGCCGCCAACATCCCCGTAAGAGTGGTTAGAAAGTAAAAGACCGGCGGCGGCGCTGCTCATCTCTGCAACGTCGTTATCAAAATCCCATGACTGGAGCGTAGCCGCCCCGAAGGCCATTCCCTTAGCCGGCGCGTATATACCTTTGGCCAGCATGGTGCCTGATACATGTGTGGCATGGTCAATAGCATCGCCGGTATTATTAAGTTTAATGGTTTTACCGTCAAATTCGCGGTGGAGGGCATACACGTTACCGCCATCCCAAATACCCAGCTTATTATTTAAAATTGCGCTTGAGCCACTTAAATTAAGGTTTAAAGACCCACCGGGCTGCACCGCGTTGGTACCGGTGGTAGCGGCGGCAACGGTATTATTATGTGTGGTGAGGTAAACCGGGAACCCTCTGTCATTTACGCCTTGCAGGGCAATGAGGTTACCGGCCTTATCTATACGTTTAACCACCCAACCCTTAGCTTTGGCCAGCGCGAGGGCCTTTTGGTGGCGTTGGGTAAAGTTTTGGGTAGCTTGGCCGGCCAGCATATCCAGTTCCCTTTTGCCTGACGCGCTTACGGGCAACTGTTGAGCAAAAGATAAAAAATGTAAACCGCTAAAGAGCAGTACAAATAATAAGGTAAGCGGCTTTTTAAACATTTACAGCATGCGTTTTGGCAGCTTTAAAATTATTTATTTTATATTATAACAACCCCATCATCTGCAAAAAATAATAGTTAATGGCATAAACATTGATTTTATTTAATAGTTAAGCCAGCCTACAACTATCACACCTTGCATTTATACTTATACATATTTGCTCCTGTCAATTCAAATCAAATAATAGGGAATATATTACCCATAACGGGGAAATTATTACACACTTATATTCTTGCATTTTTATAATTATTTCTCAGGTAACGTGGTACATCCGGGTAATTACCACATGTTTACTCCCTGTGTGTTTACAACCACAGGGAGTGTTTTTAACAGTTGATTTTGAGCATCTTTTTTGCATTACGCGCGTACAAAGCCCGACATTTAACCCTAATTACTTAGCTTTTGAAAAAACGTTTACTACTCCTTACAGCACTGCTGATTAATATTACCGTGCTGTTTTTTAATCAAAAAGCAACAGGGCAGGTGGTATTTACTTCCCTGCAAGGCAATTCACCGGTGTATACCAAAGGCGTTAATAATGCGGTGGTATACGGGTTTAGTGTAACCGTGCCGGCATTCACTTACTTTAGTGGGGGCCCGCTAAGAATTGGCGTTACACAAAGTTTAAATGGTTTTACCTCCGCCGCCAATTTAGTTCGGGTTGCCAGTGCCGACCCTACCCTTGCGCTTAGCGCGCCTTTAAACACATATGGTGCAAATGTTAACGGTTCCGGAGATAACGGTATTGCTATCAACGGATGGCCCGATATTAATAACTTCTTTAACTTTACTTCAGCCACCTATTATTTTTACCTGGTTATTAATTATAATTCGAGTAATAATACCCCTCAACCAACGGCGTATAATTTTTATCTACCCTCGTCTGCTAATATTGTACAGAACGCCAACAACTACAGCATAACGGTTAACAACACCAACTCTACTACTTACAATTTCAGCGCAGCGCCTCCTGCACCCGCTTTTTCATACGCCACGCCACAGGTTTATACCACTAACATCGGCATCACTCCTCTTTCGCCTACCAACACCGGAGGAGCAGTAGGCAGCTACACTGGGGCGGCAACTTTTGCAACTGTTAATGCCAGTAACAGCGTGGCGGTAAACCCGGTTAACGGCAATATTTACGTTACCAGTACCACCAATAACGCGGTATACATATACAACGCGGCAGGCACACTGCAAACCACACTAACCGGCGCAACCTACAACTTCAATAGCCCTGACGGTATTACCATTGACAATTCAGGGAACGTTTATGTAGGCAATGGTGCCGGCGGTACAGTTAAGCGAATCAGCTCCACAGGTACAGTAACTACCATAACGGGGTTCACAAGGGCCACCGGCCTTGCTACCGATGCCGCAGGCAACTTATATGTAGCCGATTTTAGCGCCAGCGCCATTTACAAGATAGCGCCCGGCGGCACCACGGCAGGTGCGGCCTATATCTCTGTTTCGGGCCCCTGGGATGTAGCCATTAATTCAACCGGCGACCTGTATGTAACGGTTGATGGCCCGTCCAACAACATTAACCAGATATACAAATACCCATCGGGTTCTACCACGCCTACAACCGTGGTTTCAACCGGCTTAAACTCGCCCCGTAATATTTCCATTGATAGCAAGGGCAATATCTTTTTTGCCGATTGCAACAACGGCGCCATTAAACTTTTAAACACCTCCGGCACAGTAAGCACTATAGTAAGCGGTTTAAACACCCCTGTAGGTATAACGCAGGATGCCTCCGGAAACCTGTTTTATACCAGTTTTAATAACAACCTGGTTTATAAATCAACAGCCAGCGGTTACTCCATTAGCCCTACATTGCCGGCCGGTTTAAGCTTTAACAACTATACCGGTGTTATCAGTGGCACGCCTACAGTAACGTCGCCGGCAACTAATTACACCGTTACCGCAACTAATGGTGGTGGTAGCAGCACCGCGGTGGTAAACATTACGGTTAACCCGCCGGTGAGCCTCAGCTACACTACGCCGTTAAGTTTTACAGCGGGCAGCGCCATACCTACCCAATTCCCTACCACAACGGGTAACCCTACCAGTTACTCTACCACCGGCTTACCGGCAGGCTTAACGCTTAATACTACAAACGGGCAAATTACGGGCACACCCACTACAGCGAGCGCCGCGGCCAATTACAGCATTACCGCCACCAATAGTACCACCAGCGCCACTTTTAGTATAAATATTACCGTATCAACCGCTACGTACCCAACAGGTTATGCCTACAAAATGCCTATTACGCTCAATACTACCGGGCTGGGCATTACTGGTAATCTAACCGATTTCCCGGTATTGTTAAAAATTGTTGATCCGGGTTTAGTGGTGACTACCGGCGGTTGCAGCAACCGGGTACAGTTCCCTACAGGTCCGGCTTATGATTTTGCTTTTGTTGACCCCAACTCATCGGCCAACGAGTTGCCCTACCAGGTAGAATCATACGATGCTACCAACGGCATCCTGCTTGTTTGGGTACAAATACCTACTATTTACAAATCATCAAACAACGTACTTAACTTTTATTACGGTAACGCAACAGCACCTTCAACACATACCACCACGTTTTACCAAAGCACCTGGAAATCGGTAAATACTACCTCCAGCAACTACCAGGGGGTATGGCACTTTACGGAAGTACCGTCAAACACTACGGCCAGTATTTTGGATGCTACCGGGTCCGGAAATAACCTGGTGGCAAGTTCAACTGCTGTAACACGCTCTAATGCTATTATACAAAGCGGCGCAACGCTTAACAACGCAACGCTTTACAACAATGCGGTTACCAACTTCACCGCTTTAAATACCCCTATGACCATGTCGTCATGGGTGTATTACACTACCTATCCCGCTTACGCTTCAAACGTGATGACGGTGCAAAACCAAAACATAGGTTCCTATTCACAACTGGCTTTCAGGGGTACGGCTAACGGCGCCAATAATAACGCGGTATGCCTTAACCTGGGCGGCGGCGGTATAGTGGTAAGCAGCGATGTATGGCCAACAACAGCGGCATGGCACTATGTTGTTTACACATACGACGGCACTAACAGCACCATTTATGTAGATGGCGCGCTGGCTAAAACCAACACCACATCGCCCAATACAGGTGTAGCCAACACCATTGTTTTTGGTAGTTATACCCCCGGCGGTGGCGAGTATTTTAGCGGTACGGTTGATGAATCGAGGGTGATCAACACCAACCTTTCTGCCGATTGGATAAAAGCCGAATATGTTAACCAAACCGACCCCGGCACCTTTACCGTTGAGGGAACTACCGTGGCGGATCCTACTAACGTAAAAACCATATCCGGCGGCGTTACTTACACTTATAATGGTACTACTTACACACCTAATATCACTGGCCCATCCAACACGCCATCATTCAACGGTAAGGAAAATTTTGTGATATCTAACTCAACTACGCTTGCAGCAGGATTAAGTATGTACGGACTAACCGTAAACAGCGGGGTTAACCTCGGCGTTAACGGGCAAACGTTAAACGTGGGCTGTAATATTTACAACAACGGCACCATATCCAATACTACTTCAACTATATCGTTCAACGGTACTTTTACACCTCAGTATTATTATGGTACCAATGTCGCGGGTACAGGGCAGGTGGGCAATATTATAATTAACAACACCGCTACTAACGGGCAGGTAAGAATTACCGGTGGCCCTGTAGATGTTTATAATACGCTTACCCTTACCGCAGGCAGCCTGTTTATTGATAATGCCAACAGTGGCGCACTTACACTTAAAAGCTCCGGTACATTCACTGCGCGCGTAGCGGCCATACCTGCAGGCTTAAGCGTTACCGGCAATGTTACTGTAGAGCGCTGGTTTACCGGCGGCAGCGCCAGCAACCGTGGCTGGAGGCTCATGAGCTCTCCGGTTAATAACTCCACCAATATACAATTGGCCGCCAATAGCAACACGGCCACAACGGCAGCATATAATTTTTCGAGCCTAAAAAACAACCTGCCTTTCAGCGGTACCGGCGGTGCAACAAACGGCTTTGATGCCTCTACCAATAACGGGCCTACGGTGTTACTTTACAACACCAGTACATTCCTGTTCTCGTCGCTGCCGAGCCTTACCACTACCGTACCGGTAGGCTCTGGATTTTACTTTTATTTCAGAGGTAACCGCAGCTCTAACAAATTTACACGGCCATTCCCTAACCCTGAGGCAAATACAGTAGGGCAGCAAATCGGCTACCTTAACCAGCAAAGTTTCAGGTACAACCTATCTAATGCCGGCAATGGCTGGAACGCCGTAGGTAACCCTTATCCGTCAACCATAGTGGTAAGCAGTGCAGCCCTATCTCCAACGGGCACTACAGGCTTTATTTATACCTATACTTCAGGAAACAGTGTTGTTACGCAACTCGGTTCTGCTAATATTGCCAGCGGCCAGGGTTTCTTTGTAAGGGCTAATGCTGCCGGCGGTTATATAACATTTACCGAGGCGCTTAAATCCACTGCCCAACCTACCGGTGCTACATTATTAATGGGTTTACCAAAAGCTACACCCGAGCCGCTTTTAACTATGCGCATGGTACAGGATTCGGCTAATTACGATATTGCGCATCTGCGCTTCCTGGACAACTACAAGCCTACCTATTATGATATGGAAGATGCCGATGATTTTAACGGACAAGGCCAAACCGTGTTCCTGAGCGCCATGACCAGCGACGCGCACAAGGTAGCCGTGGCCTCGCAGCCTTTTGACAAGCAGCGCACATCTGTTTTCCTTTCTATTGATGATAGCAATAGCGGCATATACACGCTTAAAAGAGATACCCTAAAAGATATACCTGATATTTATGAAGTGTGGCTAATGGACCACTTCACCAAGGATTCACTCGATCTGAGGGTTAACAGTACCTATAATTTCAACCTGAATAAAAATAACCCGGCTACTTTTGGCAGCAACAGGTTCGAGGTGGTTATCCGCAAGAGGCAGTTACCTCCATACCAGTTGATCTCCTTCAGCGGCACACGCAACGCTAAAGATGTTACGCTTAACTGGAATACCGTTAACGAGTACAATTACACCAGTTTTGAACTGCAGCGCAGTACCGATGGCCAGAATTTTCAGGCCGTGCGCGACATGCAATCAACCACGTCGGGCACTTACAGCTATAAGGATGTAGACGCGCTGCCGGTGGGGAATGTGTATTACCGCCTTAAACAGGTAGACATTAACAATAAGGAATCTTACTCTAACGTGGTGATCATTAACACCGCCGGTAACGGATCGCTGAGTATCTATCCTAACCCTACGTCAAACAATATCAATTTTAGCCTTAACAATACCGTGAAGCTGCCTGTAAGAGTACGTATTTATAACTCTACCGGCGGGTTGATGAAAACAGCGGTATTCAGTACCAGCTCGGGGCAGCAGGATGTTTCCGCGCTGATGCCGGGTACCTACACTATTCAGATTACTACCGAAGGCAGCAGCGACGCTGTGCTAACCGGAAAATTTATAAAACTATGATGATCAAGTGCAGCCGGAAAAGTCTATTTCTTTTAATAACCGTATTCTTCCTGAACATTGTCACCGCATTTGCCGATGACCCAACCCCCTGTACAGGAGACCCCGACGACCCGAACTATGACCCTAACGCGTGTAACTTGCCCCTTGATACCTGGGTATATATCCTGGTGGCGGTAGCCTTGTGTTACGGTGCCTACAAATTGTATAAAAAGCACGCGCAACCGCAGTTGCTTAACAATTAAGATAGCCAAAGAACTTATAAAACAAAACGAGCGCTGTATATACAGCGCTCGTTTTTTATAAAAAAATTTAAGATTAAGATCTGTTCATTGGTGTTAACTGCAATTGCTTTATGATACCATCAACTACTTTAGGTATATCATTCATGGTACGCTTAGGGTTTTGCAATTCTCCTACCCCGTAACCGCGCCACACAATTTGCTGTGTACGGGCATCAACCAGGTCAATAATAATAGTGCCTTCTTTATAGTGTACCTTTTGGGCATAACCCGGGCCATAAAAGCCGCCGTAATAACCCCATGGGCGATACCAGCCTCCCCAGCCGTATCCCCAACCCCAGCCCCAGCCAGGGTAAGCGGCATAATAAGGGTTGTAATATTCCCACTTGGTGCCGCGGCCTGTAACCGTAGCGTAACGCACCAGCAGATCGGGGTTTTGTTGCGATAAAACCAATCCTTTGGCCGTAAGCGCTTGTTTGGTAGCTTCCTGTATTTTGCCGTTGCCTATTTCATCAAGCGGTCGCCACTGCTTGTTGGGGCTTTGCATAGGGCCGGCAAGGGCAAAGGTACGGTAAGCAGAAAGGTTTGTTTTGTTAGCAGCCGCAGTGTAGTAATTGTAACTGCTGCAGGCAGAGAGCACTGATACAAAGGCAGCTATCAGTGCGAGGTAGATATATCTTTTCATGGCGTCACCAAAGTTTTTTTTATACCGATTAGACTAAGACAAGTACAAAGGTTTAACTGTTTTTACCCTAAATAAAAAATATTTTTTTACGTGAGATATTTCCCCACAATTGGCATACGCCGGCCCATGCCAAAAGCCTTTGGCGACACCCTTAAAATAGGTGGTGTTTGGTAGCGCTTATGCTCGGCCATGTTCACCAAACGCAGTACCTTACGCACTGTTTCCTCGTCAAAACCCTGCTTAATAATTTCGGCTGATGAACGGCGATGCTCCACGTACTGCGCAAGTATGGCATCCAGAATATCATATTCAGGTAACGAATCGGTATCTTTCTGATCGGGCCTTAGCTCTGCTGACGGTGGTTTAACAATAGTATTTTCGGGGATGATCTCCCGATCGCGATTAATGTACCTCGCCAGCTGAAAAACCTGGGTTTTAAATACATCACCAATAACGGAGATACCGCCACACATATCGCCATATAAGGTGCCGTACCCAACAGCTACCTCGCTTTTATTGGAGGTATTAAGTAGTATGTAACCAAACTTATTGGTCATGGCCATAAGCAGGATGGCGCGGCTGCGCGATTGTATATTTTCTTCGGCGATATTAAAAGGCAGGTTTTTAAACTGTGGATGCAGGGCTTCCTCAAAAGCGTCGGTTATTTTTGCGATCGGTATCATTTCCGATTTACAGCCCAGGTTATGTACGAGATCCTCGGCATCCTTAAGGGAGTGGTCGGTAGAAAATTTAGACGGCAGCATAACCGCCATCACATTCTCGGGGCCCAAAGCCTCGGCTGCCAGCGCGCAAACCACCGCCGAATCAATCCCCCCTGAAAGGCCAAGTATAGCTTGTTTAAAGCCAGATTTGTGGAAATAATCCTGTATGCCTAATACCAGGCCATCATGTATCTGCTGTATATCGCTGTCGCGGTTAAGCTTAAGCGTTGGCTGGTGCGTAAAGGTAATGTCACCGTTATCATCCAGCGTGTAATAGGCCATATGCTCGGTGAAATATGGCAGTTCATCTACAGCTTCACCTTCACGGTTAAACACCAGCGAGCCACCATCAAATATCAATTCGGTTTGGGCCCCTACGTGGTTCACATAAAATAGCGGCAAGTTATAACGGCGCGCGTTATCCCGCAGGATAGCTATACGTTCTTCGTCATGGTTGTAAGCAAAGGGCGATGCCGCTATGTTGATCATCACATCCGGGTTTTGCTTGATCAGCTCATCCATTGGCCTGGTAATATACAGCGGGTTCTCAATAGTGTTCCATAAGTCTTCGCAAATAGTGAGCGCTATGCGTTTACCCTTAAAGTCGATGCAATTAAAAGATGTGGACGGCTCAAAATAACGGTACTCATCAAAAATATCATAGTTTGGCAGCAAGGCCTTATTTACTACCGCCTTTACCTTTCCATTTTCAATAAAATAAGCGGAGTTATTAAGGTCTTTCCCCTCGGGGTTATGGTTAGGCGTTGGCAAGCCAATGATACAGGCGATATCGGTACACTCGGCGGCTATCTGATAAGCGGCTGATTCGCAATGGCTGATAAACTCGGCAAATTCCAGGAAATCGCGCGCCGGGTAACCGCATACGCACAACTCCGAGAACACCACCAGGTCGGCGCCATTTTGCCGGGCTTGATTTATGGCATGGATAATTTTGCCGGTGTTAGATTCGAAATTACCGATATGATAGTTAAGCTGTGCTAATGCGATCTTCATGGCTGGAGTATAACTGTACGCGAACTATGCCGCCTTACAAATAAAAAAATTATTTTTGCTAAAACGTTATAGCAATGCCTTATTCGTGTAAAACAAGTGTAATTTATGTAAGTTTTATTTTTTCGCTGGCGCTTACGGCCTGCAGGCACCGCGATAAGGCAGATGTAAGCCATATACCGGTCACTGTAAAAATTGAACACTTCGATAAGGATTTTGACCTGATGCGCACGCAACCTATGGACCAGCAGGCTGGCGTGCTTTATACTAAATACGGCAAATTTTACCAGGATTTTATAGAGCGAATTTTAAAAGCAGGCAGCGCGCGCGATACCGCATACTACGCCGTATTGCGGCAGGTATTTGCTGGTAAAGCTTATACCGATCTTAAGCATGATGTAGATGCCGCCTTCCCGAATATGGATAAGCAGAACGCCGAACTTACCGATGCGTTTAAGCATATTAAGTATTATTTCCCTAAGAAAAGCCTGCCCAAAGTATATGCTTACTTTTCGGGCTTTCAGGCGCAAACTACCATTGGCGACGGCTATTTTGGTATAGGGTTGGACCTTTTCCTGGGGGCAAACTCCAGGTTTTACCCGGCGCTGGTACAAAGTTTCCCGCATTATATCTCTCGCCGGTTTACGCCGGATAATATTACCCCACGTGTAGTTGAAGGCATGGCCCGCGAAGATATGTTTCCTGAAAACGATAAAGACAATACCCTATTAGACAAGATGGTTTACAACGGTAAAATACTTTATTTTATGGACCAGATTTTGCCCGAGGTGCCCGACTCCACCAAGATAGGCTACACCAAAGCGCAGCTAAAGTGGTGCGGTGATTACCAGGCGAGCATATGGGGCTATTTTTTAGAGGAGAACCTACTGTATGAAACCGATTATCAAAAGATACAAAAATTCCTAACTGAAGCCCCCTTTACACCCGGGTTGGGAGATAACAATGAATCGGCGCCTAAATTAGGCATATGGGCCGGGTGGCAGATCGTGCGTGCCTACATGGATAAACATCCCGAAGTTACCCTACCGCAACTCATGGCAGATCATAATGCCCAAAAGATACTGAACGAATCCAAATACCGGCCAAAGAATCCAAAGGAATAATTTCGGATAGCTGCAATACTCTTAAAAACAAAAAAGCGCCACCAATTAGGTAGCGCTTTTTTAATATGTAAAAGCTTTTAAACTTATTTCAATATCGCGAAAACAGCACGCAGTACTAATATGGTACCAATACCCATCAGGATGTTACCAGTTGCAGAAGCCCAATGGAAATCGGCAAAGCGGATAAAAACACCTACTAAACCAATAGCTACAGCAAGAATTAAAGCTATATAATGTTTTTCTGAATTCGCGTTTTGAGTTGAATGTTGCATTGCTAAAGTATTTGAGGCAAAAATATAAATGTTTACTGAAAAACGGATAGCGTTTATGAATTAATTGCCTTTTCTTTTTTGGTCCAGCCCTGCGGCAGGTTTTCTTCTATTTCAATGTTCTCGAATTCGGCGCTGGCACGCGAACCAACTACTTTTGCCCATGCCGCCATTTTAGATATTCCTTCTTCAAGACTCACGTTTTTAGTGTTACCGAATACCTTAGCCGCTTTAGAGTGGTCGCTATGTGCGTGCATTACTTCTTTGCGCGCCTCCAGGTGGGTTACTTTCGGCTCAACGCCCAACTCTTTGGCCACCACCTGCACCAGTTGGTTTACGGTATAAGGTTTATCGGCACCGACGTTAAACACCTCATTATAAGCCGCAGGTACGTTTACGCTGTTAGCAATATGCGGCGCCACATCATCAATATAGCTAAAGGCGCGGGTTTGCTCACCGTCGCCGAAAATGGTCATTGGTTTTTCCTGCATGATCTGGTTCATAAAAATACCGATCACATTACGGTACTTATCGCCGATGTTCTGGTTTTCGCCATAAACATTATGCGGGCGGAAGATGACATAATTTAAGCCAAACATATGGTGTGCAGCCTTAAGATCCATCTCCACAGCGTATTTAGATACACCATACGGATCCTCCGGTTGCGGTACCATACTCTCCAGCATCGGCAATTGGCCTGCACCGTACACGGCAATTGATGAAGTAAACACAAAACATTTAACCTTATATAATACTGATAAGTTGATAAGGTTTACTGACCCGATCAGGTTATTATTATAATTAAACCGGCGTATAAAATGTGATAAGCCTTCGGCCGCGTAAGCTGCCAGGTGATATACATAATCAAACCGGTGCTGCTCAAATAGTTTTTCTAACAGCTCAACATCGTTAATAGAACCTTTAATAAACTCAGCTCCTTCCGGCACATGGTCTTCAAAGCCACCGCTCAGGTCGTCAAGTACAATTACTTTGTGGCCGAGTGCTAAACAATGTTTCGCTACGTGTGATCCTATAAATCCGGCACCGCCGGTTACTAATGAAGTGGTCATAATGCTGTGTGGTAGTTATCGTTTAATTATTAATGTTTAGGTTATTTACAAAAATCAGGCCTGAGTAAACATGCCTTTATAACACCTTAAAGTTAAGTATTTATGGGTAAAAGATAACCATACCTGTTGAGGCAATTCCCCATTTTTTCTGCTCAAAGCGCTATAAAATAATTTTTACTTTTTCACCTCAACAGTACTAAGCAACCTAAAAAATGGTTGCCTGGCATCAGTTAAAGGGCATGGCTTTGGCACTATCATTGTATCTTACATGTTATCATTTACTTAAATATAAATATCATGGGCTTATTAAAATTTATAGCTGTAGGCGCGGCAGTGGGTTTAGGCATTAATTATCTGACTAAAAAAAGACCAGAAGATGGCCGTTCGGTACTGGACGACCTTACCGAAAAAGCACCTGAATGGTTTGATAAAGCAAAAAACTTTGCAGCAGACCAGGTGGATATCCTTGCTGAAAAAGTAAAAGTATAGCCATCACTAATAAGCCGCCAAAATATGGCGGCTTATTAGTTTAAAACCTTTAAGTAAAATTCTTCAGGATATATAAATTATCACGGCTGGTGGCTTAAATCAGGCCTGTAAACACCTTACTTTAGCTGCCCTGCTTCCGTTTCTTCAGCTGCATAGAAGCCGGGGGTAATAGCTATAGATAACAGCGTTTCCATATGCTTATTTAACAGCTTCTTCCACCAAAACTGGTATTTACGAGGATAAACCACATGTGCCCGATAGTCCTTACGGCCCAGTTCTTCAAGTGCCAGCAATTTGTACATCACTTTTCGTGCATGGTCAACCACCGCGTGCGAACGCTTTGTATAGCCCAGTAACTGGTTTATTTCCCGGTTAGTTTTACCGTGCAGTATCATGTTAAAGATATCAATGTGGTGTGTAGAAAAGCCTTTCGTTTTAAGTATTGGCCTTGTCATAGCAATTGCATTGTTTTTTTGATTCTGTCCCATTTCGTGTTACAGTTTATTGTTGTGAATACTGTTTTGCTGTGCAGGAAAAATTCGTTGCGCAATACCCGAAGGGTAATAAATGGCAGCACTAAAACAACGGATTTGTGGCTGCCTGATGGCGTATAGGTTGTTATGCATACAAGTATTAGGTTGATGTATACACATATTTACGAACCTTACTTACTCACCGGATGGTAGCCACTTTGTTCATTATTTATCAGATCTATTCATTTTGTTCATTTTTTTATCGACGAACAAACATTGCTTCTATTGGTTAAATTGCTGGAAGAAAACAGGTATGATAAAGCCTCTTTTCCTTTAAATGCTGTTGAAAAATTAATTTATTTATTAATCCCTAAATCACTAAAAATGAGTGAATCATATTTTCCCGAAGGAAGCATTCCGGTAGCCGAAGCTAATTTCATGATCGCTAACTGGAAAGCATTTGTTGACGACCCAACCTCTCATTTTGAAGGCCGCTCGTTTCTTACACCAATTGCCAGTTTTACTAATATTGTACAATTTAACCCCGATGCGGAGGATGTACGTGTTTATATAGGACTGGAAACACCTGGTGACCCACTTAGCGCCAAACTAATCTTTATACCGGTGGTTGACGGTAAAGAAGTACGCCGCATTATTATGCCGCAAGGTGCTGGCTCTGGTACCGAGGTAGAAGGCGGCGACGGCAGCCAAAGCAACACGTATGACATGACAGCAGTTTGCCCGCCAAATTGCACGGGAGAACCCCCAATTGAATAATTTAAATAAATTAAGGGATTTATAAGCTTTGGATTTATCTTTAGGCTTATGAATCCCCAATTAATTTATAATATCTATACAACCTACTTTGTACCTCTTTGTGCGCTTTTACCGATTTTTTACGGTATTAAAAATTATAAATCTCTTAGTCCGCCATTTAAAATACTGCTTTATTTTATAGTAATAGGCAGCCTGATCAACATGGTAAATCTTATCATGATTTCCAGGCATATGCATACAGTAAAGCTCTTTACGCTTTACACCATTGTAGAATTTTCTTTCATAACGCTAATGTTTAGCCGTATTTTTAATGAGCGCCTAAGGCCTGCATTATACATTTTAATTGGTGTATTTAGCATTATTTGTATACTCAACACCGTTTACATACAAAATAAAATAGAGCTAAACACCTATACTCGTCCAATAGGTGCTTTAATTATTGTACTCTACTGCATGAGTTACATCATTAAAACCGGCACGGAAGAGCGCAAATGGACTGAAGACAGCTTTAATTGGGTAAACGCGGGCTTGCTTATATACTATGCCAGCGGCGTGGTAATGTTTATGTTTAATAACTACTTCCTTACGTTATCCACATGGTCATTGATGATATGGGCCATTATTGATACCATTTTATTGATAGAATATATTTTATTTGCTATAGGCTTTTACAAATGCAAATTACCAACAACGACAACACCGCTGTCCTGATCATACTGGCAATGCTGGGCGTTTTCCTGGCGGTTGGTACATTTATTATCTACTCTATACGCAACCAAAACAAACTATTGCGGCAGCGGCAGGAGTTCCAGAAAGCGCAGTTAGCGCATCAGAAGGAGCTGCTGAAGGCTACTATCGAGTCGCAAGAAAATGAACGGAAACGTATTGGCCAGGACCTCCATGATGATGTTGGCACCACTATTTCGGGCTTGCGACTGCTTATAGAGATGTTTAAACCAGCTCACCCCGATGATGATAACCTGAAAGAATTTACCCAAACCAGTAAATCTATCATAGATAAGATTGTAAAGGATGTACGCAATATTTCACATAACCTGTCGCCTACTACCCTGCGTTACTATGGCTTACCTGCTGCCATTACCGAGCATTGTACCATCATTAATCAATCGGGGAAATTATCTATAACATTTGATAACCAGGCAGAGGCAGAACTGCAGGCCCTCCACATTACCGTTGCTACTGCGCTATATCGTGTGCTGGAAGAGTTACTTAATAATACCATTAAACACTCCGGCGCCAACAGGGCTACTATTGGCATCAAAAAGCTTGAGAATAATATTGTCATCAACTATAATGATAACGGCAAAGGTATAACCATTAGCCACGACATATTTAAAAAGGGAATGGGTATGCAGAATATAGAAAGCCGCCTGCTGAATATTGACGCCATATATAGCATACAACCTTACAACGGCCAGGGCTTTGGTATTGAGATTACCTATCCCCTTCACTTAAACCCTGTAACCGCTGCCCCCAATGGATGAAATAAAAATCGCCATTGTGGATGATCAGAATTTGTTCAGGCAGAGCCTGGCCATGCTGATACACTCGGTAGAAAATTTTTGCCTGGTGGCCGAGTGCGCGGGAGGGCAGGCTTTTATAGATAGCCTTGAAAATACCGGTTACGAAGTAAACATAGCCATCATAGACATGGATATGCCAGGCATGAATGGCATTGAACTGAATGATTACCTTCAAAAAAATCATCCTGCAATAAAGGTAATTGTGCTTACCGTACATGCCACAGAAATGCTGATTACACAAATGGTGAATTCTGGTGCAGCGGCCTACCTGGCTAAAAATTGCGACAAAGATGAACTGATAGCTACCATAGAAGGGGTGGTGAAAAACGGCTTTTACTTTAACAATGATGTGAAAAAAGCGCTCCAGACCGGCGCAAAGCAAAGAGCCATCCTTAGTAAAGAAGTTAGCCGCCTACCCGTTAAACTTACCCGCCGCGAAATACAGGTGCTTAACCTTATTTGCAAGGACCTGAACAACGCCGAAATAGCTGATAAACTCTACCTAAGCCCACGCACTATTGAGGGGCACCGCAACTCACTGATGACTAAAATTGGTTGCCAAACCACCGCCGGGCTGGTACTTTTCGCGATAAAATACCAAATGATTCCCCCTGTTCTTTAACGTATTTTTACGTGATTTTCATAAAGTTACCTCCTATTCTATCGCCATATTTATCCTACTATTACTCAAAACACAAAACCAAAAGAAATAAAAATTCTTAAAAGAAAAACTAAATTAACTATTAAACCCTTGCGAAATATTATTATACTTGCCAGAACCTAAAAGCATAATCAATATATGTGCAATGATTATATTTACCTGTAATTATTATTCTGAAAAAGATCATAAATGATGGCCATTTATTATTAGCGATAAGTTAAATTTCTATCCCTCATAAGCAGTGCATGGCCTGCCTATCCTACTAAACACCGGGCTTCACCATTTAGACAATATCAGGATAAAACCTTTTCCGGTTTATAAAAAACAATGTGGAACAGCTATCATAAACCGGCTAAAATTTAAAGAAGTTTGAAAAAGCCTTGTCGCTTGCGGCACATACCTTTAAACAATTGTATGCAAAGGCTTAAAACTGTTGCTTATGACAGCATTTTTGCCGCAATATTATGAGTTGCTTAAACATACCGTTTTAAAAACGGCAGAAATTAAAAACATAACTCCGCACGGTTGCCGCATTCTTGCAGCGCAGATACTTGCTACCACACGGCATAGTGTAAGCGAAACCACATTAAAGAGAATTTACGGCTTTGCTTACAGTAAGTTTAAACCTTCGTTATTTACCATTAATATTCTGGCAGAATTTTGCGGGTTTACCGGGTGGGAAGATTTTTGTAATACCCAGGAAAATATACCGGTAAAGCACGAACAACGGTTAACGGGCAGCTGGGAAAGCCTGAAAATAAACACAGAAAGGATCACCAACTTTACGCTACAGGTTTTACGCAACAAATCGGGTATACCGTACTCGCAAACCATTAAAAGAGATTTTATTACCCGGCATTTTACCGCGTTTGAAGAGAGTGATTATAGAGCCACCGTTATATCGGCGCCTGCATATTATGGTAAAACAATCGGGCTTTGTCATTGGATAGAAGAAAAAAACCGCAAGAATATAACAGAACAAAACAACGATATCATCCTGTTATTCAGCGCCGGCGCCGTTATGAACGCTTACTTAAGCGGACATGATCTTAACCAATGGCTACTCGAACTTTTGGGATATACCAATAACGAAAGCGTTGCCGAGATCTTTAGTAAACATAAAAAGCAGCATAGTAAGTTTTTCCTGGTAATTGATGCTTTTGATGAACATGCTTATAAGGCCAGGAATTTCAGGCTGTTACTTAACCAATTGCTTGATGTTTTGGCCTTCTACCAGTCCACGCCCTGGTTTAAACTCATCCTTACTATGCGGTCGTCTACATGGATAAATAATCGCTCGCAGTTTGAGCACACGAAAGATCTTTGGTTTACCAATTTTAAGGAGGACGATTTATGCGCTACCAACGCCCCGCTTTTCAATTTTAATGAAATACGGGAGTTGGCAGCAAAAATAAACCCCGTTCTCCATCACAATCCACTTCCTGAGATTGCTTCGCACTTCCGGTATCCGCTCTTCTTCCAGTTCTTTTACAAAAAACACCGGGATAATTTTTCATTTAGCTACACAAAGCAAACCTGTATATATGAGCTGGTATCTGCATTTGTGCTTAATAAAATTTACATGGGTCAGTATGCTGAAGAAAAGATACAATTCCTTACAGCCTTGATTGAGGAGATGGACTTTTCTAAACAGCAATATAACGTAGCCCGTAGTAAGGTTGCAAGCGCTATTAAACAATATCAAAAGGCCTATAACGAATTACTGAGCATTGGCTTTATTTGCGAAATTAATAAGAGTACGAGTCTTAATTATAGTACTACTATACAGTTCACCAATAGCTTTTTCCTGGAATATACTATTGCAAAAGTACTCCTCCGTAAAAACAACGATATATTTAACAAGCAGTTAATTAACCGCCTAAACATATTATTTGTAAATGGACCGACCAAGTTACCTTTACTCAAATGGTATATCATTTACGCTATCAAGACCGGGCAGCAAAACAGTTTTGACCTGCTTACTATAGTACAACTATCCTTTGCCGAAAAAGCTGATCTAATTGATTTCCTGGGCGATCTGTTAAGCAACGAATGTACCATTACCGGTGATTTAGAATCGCTTGCACTTTACTTTAAACAGGATTGCAGCCGGGCCTTATTCAATTACTTCTTCGCCCTGGAGTTAATAGATACCAATTATAAAAAAACACTTTACACATTACTACAATTTAACCTTAATAAGCACAAACGTGTACTTATTTATACCGCACTGGCCATGTCGGCCATCGTTAGGTTAGATATGGCCGAACTGGAGGATAGTTACCATAAACTCAAAAGCATGCCCCCTGAGGCATACAGCAGTTTTGCCATAAACCCGTTAAGCTGCATAGGTGCTGTTTATACTTATTTAACCACCGGTGTTATCAAAAAAAGCGTATTTATTGAGCTTCTACGCTTTTACTACAAACCACCCCAGGAAGGCAACTACTTTGATGACCTGCCATCAAATGATTTTATATTTTTACTGGCCACCGCAACCATATTATTATATAAAAAACCCGCGGTAACGCTTAGCTTTATTCAGTTACTGGAGCGCTATTACAAAAAACAGGAATTATCGCCCAAACATAGCTACGCCTACTTTATTAAAATTATCATGGCCGATTGCTATTATCAAATGGGTAAAACCAGTACACATATGAATATCTATACTAAATTCTCTGAGATGTACACGCCCGATAACAACAGCTTTACCACCTACATGAAAACCATGTTTTATCTGTTGAAGATAAAAAACAATATCCTGCTAAAACGATATAAATATATTATAGAAGATACCCGCTCTTTTATGGGCATAGCCGGTGAGCTGCACCTTTGTAAATTAGCTATGTTGGGCCACCTGTTGGCCAGCCAGGAAATTGCAAGCCTTTATCCTTCGTTTTATAAACAATGCCAGGCCGATCTTAACCATATTAAACAGAAGAGCGCATTAACGGGCGCGGCGTTTATTTTGCATCCTCACCCTGCAATTAACAAACGCAATAATTAAGGCCGCAAGTAGTGTTGTATTTTTTATTGCCTATTTTTGAGGGATGAAATCAAGACAGCCCAATATACTTGTTGTAAATGATGATGGTATAACCGCGCCGGGCATTAAGGCACTTATGCACGCCATGAAAGACTTGGGGCGTGTAGTAGTAGTTGCGCCTGACAGCCCTCAATCTGGCATGGGGCACGCCATTACCATAGGTAAGCCGCTCCGGCTGGACAAGATAGAGCTATATGAGGGAATTGAAACTTACCGATGCAGCGGTACACCGGTTGATTGTGTTAAACTGGCGGTAAATTCTGTATTCAAAGGCAACAAGCCCGATCTGTGCGTATCAGGCATAAATCATGGTTTAAATAACTCTATTAACGTACTGTATTCAGGCACCATGTCTGCCGCGGTTGAGGGTGCCATAGAAAGCATACCTTCTATAGGTTTTTCGCTGGATGATTACACCATGCAGGCCGATTTTGAGCCCTGTATAAAATTTGTAAAGGAAATAGCCGCGCAAGTACTGGAACATGGCTTGCCTACCGCCACGGTGCTTAACGTTAATTTCCCTCATGGTAGCCATATTAAGGGTATTAAGATATGCCGCCAGGCAAACGCTAAGTGGGCCGAGGAGTTTGATGAGCGCGTGGATCCGCACGACAGGCCTTACTACTGGCTAACAGGTGTATTTCAGAATAACGATCATGGTGAAGATACCGATGTTTGGGCGCTTGACCACCATTACGCGTCAGTAGTACCCACTCAGTTTGATATGACCGCCCACCATGCTATACCTGTTTTAAACAGCTGGAAGTTTAATGTTTAAACGTAATAACTTTTTTTCAGGCATTTTGCTGGCCTGCCTGCCGCCATTAATGATGTGGCTGCTGTGCGCGGTAATACTAAAGAACGAAGCGGTAATTATGGAGAAGCCTGCCGCCCCCTACCTGGTAGCTTTATGTATTAACCTGCTCATACTACGTTACTATGCCCGCAAACATTTTGACGCTACCACCCGTGGTATTATGGTAATTACCTTTGCTTGTATGTTACTAACCGTAATATTAAAAATGCGATAACATGAAATACTACCTGGTAGCCGGCGAAGCATCCGGAGATCTGCATGGGGCCAACCTGATGAAAGCGCTTAAGGAATTAGATAACGACGCGCATTTCAGATACTTTGGCGGCGACCTTATGAAAGCGGAAGGCGGCGAGCTGGTAAAGCATTATGCCGACATGGCATTTATGGGCTTTGCCGAGGTGGTAATGAACCTGGGAACCATTTTAAAAAACCTCAAACGCTGCAAAGACGATATCAGCCAGTACCGTCCGGATGTGCTTATTTTAATAGATTTCCCGGGCTTTAACCTTAAAATAGCAGAATATGCCAAGAGCCGGGGAATATTGGTTTGTTACTATATATCACCTAAAGTGTGGGCATGGAACCAGAAACGTGTACTAAAAATTAAACGCGTTGTTGATCACCTTTTTTGCATATTGCCTTTTGAGGTGGATTTCTATAAAAGCTGGGGTATGGATATTGACTACGTGGGTAACCCCCTGCTTGACGCCGTGGACGCGTTTAAACCCGATGCTGATTTCCTTAACAAACATAACCTCGGCAACAAAAAGCTGGTAGCCTTATTACCCGGCAGCCGTAAACAGGAAATCAGCCGCCTGCTGCCAGAAATGCTAAGTATTACCGAACACTTTACCGAGCACCAGTTTGTCATAGCCGGCGCACCTTCCTTTGATTGGGGATATTATGATCAATATCTGCAGGGTAAAAATGTCCCTGTAGTATTTGGCAGCACGTATGATATACTATACCACGCAGAGGCAGCTATTGTTGCATCCGGAACAGCTACCCTTGAAACCGCGCTTTTTAATGTACCACAAATGGTTGTGTATAAAGGCAACCCAATTACTATTGCCATAGCGCGCATGCTTATTAAAATAGGCTTTATCTCTCTGGTAAACCTCATTATGAATAAAGCGGTGGTAAAAGAACTGATACAGCAAGAGTGTAATACGAAAAATATTTTAGATGAATTAAACGCGCTGTTATACAACACCACTTATCGTACGGCCATGCTTGCCGATTATCATCAGCTTCATCTTAAAATGGGCGCGCCGGGGGCATCTGCTAAAACGGCTTCGCTGATCATAAAATATACCGCAAAAAAATAAGGCTTCACTGGTTACAGTAAAGCCTTATTTGCCTCAAAGGTGAATGTTTAAAATAGGATAGATATATGATTGATCAGGCGGCCGACAATTGCTGAACGGCTTTCTGTTTGTTGCTTGTGAATTGTGTACGGTCTTTGAAAGCCTTCAGGTCTTCCATTAACAAGTTTTTAAGTTCGTTATCAAAACGTGCAACTAATTTGCTGGTAGCTGTTTTATAGGTTTTCATAGTAGAAGTGTTTAATGTTGTGTGTTTTAGTTAGATGGATTAGCTATGCAGCTTGTTTTTTTGTTTTGATGGTTTTAAGATCGCTCATCAAGATGTTCATTAACTCTCTGTCGAAACGGTTTACCAATTTGCTTGTTGCTTGTTTTTGATAGGTTTTCATAGCTGAATATTTTAGTTGTTGTGTGTGTTATCTTGTTTAGTTTCTTCCTGGTTCTCAGTTAAATTATCGTGCCTGCGTTTAGCTTCTTTATATTGCCTTTCAATTTGCTCTTTGTCGCGGCTATCCGATGTGTTTTCAGGCGCTTGAGGGTTGTCCCACTCTTTTTCCTGATCTGTTTTAGTTGCTTGCTTATCAATTTCCATTGTTATAGCGTTTGATAAGTACTATTCCAATTGAGTGCCAAAAACTCATTTTTTGAAAATTATTTTAAAAAAAAGTTTTACAGCTATAAAACACCAATTAAAATGTACTATTGACAATTTATGAGACCAAAACGGGAAAGATTTGTCAGCATCTCAGGTTGATAATGGAGATAATATGGCGCACTATGCCATTTTTAGCACATTTACTCTTTAGCGCAGCGAATTTTATAGATAAATCAGTTAAATAATAGCGTTTTAGGACTTAAAAATTAAAATTATCTTTTTTAAAAGCTATTAAATAGGACTATAATTACCAAAAAAAGTAATAAACTATATATTTTAATAAAAAAAACCTTTAAATCTTATCAGTTTATATAATTTATAATGTTAAATAGATGTTAAAATTAAATTACATCATACTAATTAGAGAATTTATAAAAAAATTTATCACAAATGGTGCTAAAATTTAATTTTGTTACTATATTTGCATCAGAGTTACGAACTAAGTAATTTAATTCGCTTAACAATCAAAAAGTTACAATTAAATTACAAAATAAATTTTCGTAACTCATTTGATAGTGTTACTTTTACACTATCAAAATTTAATAAAAAGTCTTCTCATAATTTAGGTTTATAATTGGTTAGTAAAGGCCCCTGCCCATCAGGGGCTTTACTTTTTTATAGCCGGTTGTATATTTTTTAGCTCAGGACTTATTCTCGTAACCAAACAGCTGATTTTGTATCTTTCTCCTTTAATCAATATGTTTTGGAAAACACACATTCTGTATTGGTACTTTGCCTGGGTTTGGTTTTTAGTGTTTCGCTATTGGTACTTGTGGCCAACAAGCTAAAAATAGCCTACCCCATTTTTTTAACCATGGCGGGGCTTATCATCAGCTTTTTACCAGCCGTCCCCAAAATTCATATCGATTCTAACCTGGTATTCCTGGTAATACTTCCTCCCATACTGTATGATGCTGCTCAAAACATGTCTTTAAAGGCTTTATGGAAGTGGCGGCGCATTATTAGCGTTATGGCTATTGGCTTTGTGCTATTTACCGCTATCGCGGTAGCTTATGTAAGCCACTGGCTTATACCGGGCTTTACGCTTGAACAGGGCTTTTTGCTCGGAGCCATCATCTCCCCTCCTGACGCCGCTGCGGCTACGGCCGTTTTGCAATACACCAACCTCCCCAAAGGCATGGTGTCTATTTTAGAAGGGGAAAGCCTGCTTAACGACGCCACCAGCTTAACTGTATTCCGTTTTGCACTGGCAGCCATACTCACCAACCAGTTTACCTGGCATGAGGCAGCAGGAGGATTTGCCTTGGTAACCATATCCGGCATTGTGATCGGGTTGTTATTCGGGCTGGTATTTTACGCTATTTATAAATGGCTGCCTACTACCGCCAATCTGGATATCGCCATTTCGCTGGTTATACCTTATATCATATACATCACAGCAGAAAGCGTACACTCATCTGGTGTACTTGCGGTAGTAAGCGGCGGCTTGTTTATAGCCTATCAAAACCATTTCTTATTCTCACATAGCAGCAGGCTCAGGTCGGGGGCCTTATGGTCGTCCATTGTATTTATCCTTAACGCGGTGGTATTTTTTCTGATAGGGCTGCAACTGCCGGATGTTACAGCCGGGTTAAGTACGGTGAGCATGCACACCGCCATATTAATAGCGTTAACTATAGCCCTCGTAGTAATTATAGCACGCTTAATATCAGGCATCGCATCGGCCATGTTCACCAGGTTCATTAGCCGATACATTACTGTGGCGCAAAACAACCCGGGCTGGCGCAACCCATTAATTATAGGCTGGGTGGGCATGCGGGGAGTAGTATCGCTGGCATCGGCATTATCCATACCGTTGCTTTTAGATAACGGTAAGGCATTCCCCAACCGCAACCTCATCTTATTTATAACATTCGTTACTATCATCATCACACTGGTGGGGCAGGGCCTCGTTTTACCCTGGATGATCAGAAAAGTGAAGCCTGATGGTAATATTGATGACAAACCTAACGACCAGCAGATAGCCGAAATTGAACTACAGCTCATGAGAACGGCTATTATGGAAATAGAAAACAGGTATGCCGGAAAAATGCATAACAACCCGCTGTTACAACACAAATACGAATTTCTAAAGCATAAAACAGATCTGCTCGAGTGCTCGGTACGTGACGACGGCAAACGCAGGGAGGCTAATAAACTGGTGAATGAGTACAAAAAAATCATGACCAGTGTAACTGAAAAAGAGCGTGATAAACTACACCACTTTCGCAAAAAGGATGGCTATGACGATGATGTGATACGCTACATAGAAAACCGGCTTGACTTGGAAGAAGAAAATATGCAGGATGATATTGAATAACACCCTGCATGCATCTGGTTAAAGCGCCACTTTCTTTTCGCCGGCATCAGTGCCCTTTAAAAACTTGATGAGCCCTGCCATGTACGTTTGCTGATCGTCATACATACTCATATGGCTGCCGTTGGCGCAATACAGGTAACTACCGTTTTGTACTTTAGCGGCTATCATTTGCATGTGTTTAGGGTCCATAGTGTCATATTGTGCGCCAATACTTAAAACGGGTACGCTTAACTTAGGCAGATCGGGTACACGGTTCCAGTTAGTCAATTTACCTGAAATGCCAAACTCGCTTGGCCCCTGCATGGTTACGTATAATGATTGATTGAGCTTGCCCAAAGAGCGCGTGATAGGTTCGGGCCATTGATCAAGCGGGATACGGCAAATATGCTTGGCATAAAAATTTGGCATCAGTAGGCTCATATACTCAGGATTATCGAAATCCTTATTGGCTTCAATCTGTCTTATGCGGGCCAGCACCTTGGGGTCAAATTGCTTGGCCAGCACATCCTGCGCGTATTTTCCGTAATCGGGGCAGCTCATCATCATGTTGGAAATAATAAGGCCCTTTAAATGATCCTGGTATTTAAACGCGTATTCGGCAGCTAAAATACCGCCCCATGAGTGGCCGAGCAGGTAAAAGTTATCTTTATCCAGCTTGAGCGCCTGGCGCACCTGCTCTACCTCTTCCACATAACGGGGCAGGCTCCACATGGAAGTATCCTTAGGGTTATCAGAATTACCGCAGCCTAACTGGTCATAATACACCAGCTCGATGCCTTCTTTGGGCAGAAAGCTTTCCATACATTCGAAATACTCATGCGTAGCGCCGGGTCCACCGTTTAACAGCAGCAATTTTATTTTAGGATTATTGCCTATCCTTTTCGTCCATACCTTAAAAGTACCTTTGGGGGTGTTGATCTTTACCACCTGCACCTGCCCGGTTTTTACACCGTTGGTAGTATCGGTTAAGTAAGTTTCGAGGTTATTACTTTCACTCTTTGTTTTTTCTGGCGAGTTGCAGGCGGCAATAGCCAGCATTACTGCAACCAATGCAAAAGCTAATTTTCTCATGAAATTGTGTGTTTAACACTATAAATATATTTAATAAATTTATTCTTTTTCATTTTAGCAATAGAATGATATATTTGCAGCCCAATCGCGGGGGATTAGCTCAGCTGGCTAGAGCGCTTGCATGGCATGCAAGAGGTCATCGGTTCGACTCCGATATTCTCCACATCTAATAATCAAGACTTTACGTGTTACTCGTAGAGTCTTTTTATTTGAGGTAACACGTAGGTAACACAGAACGGATGCTCAGTTAACACATTTTAAATTCTTCAAGGAGTTTGAATCCATTAAGTATAGACCTGAATTCCTTTTTCAATGGCTGTAATGAGTTAAAAATGTTTAATATATTATAGAGAGAAGCGGCAAAAACTCTAACTTTCATAGCGATATAAAACTAAAAGAAAATCCTTCCAAACGAAAATTCACTAAGCAATCGGCAACCGTTGGCGCAGGAATTATGCTGGCTACCAACACGCCGCTTTTTGCAAATTATAACTACAAATCAAACATGACTAAATTAATTCAATACTTAGCAGCATTCAGATATTAATCGTAATATTGCAATATAATTATGGGCATTACGAAAACAGAAATATTTACCGAAGAGCAGAACAAGTTAGCTATCATGCTTAAAGCGATAGCGCATCCTGCACGTATCGCGATCTTAGAGCAGATCATCAAGGCTAATGCTTGTATTTGCGGTGACCTGGTTGAAGAACTTGGTTTGGCGCAACCGACGATTTCACAGCATTTGAAAGAATTAAAAAACGCAGGTTTAATACATGGCACAATAGAAGGCGTAAGCGTTTGCTACTGTATAAACCCTCCTGTTTGGAATGAGTTGCAAAATCAACTGAGCGGTTTTTTCAATACCTTTTCTGTCAAAGGGGATTGTTGTTAAAATTTTTTGCTCTTATGTATCGTAAAATTGCAATATTACTTTAATTACATTATTATGAAACTATCAGAAATAAAAGAGATCCTTACCACTGTAGAAGGTGTGAACTTTCAATTAGAAAATGGCGACATAGTGCCTGAGCATTTTCACGTTACGGAAGTTGGGGTAACTACTAAAGACTTTATAGACTGCGGCGGATCGGTTCGCCACGAGAAATTAGCCAATTTTCAATTATGGGATGCCGATGATTTTCAACATAGATTGAAACCCGGCAAGCTGCTTAACATTATTGAGTTGTCAGAGGAAGTACTGGGTATGGAAGATTCGGAGATCGAAGTAGAATATCAGTCGGAAACCATTGGTAAATATGACCTTGCTTTTGACGGAAAGAATTTTGTACTACTTTCTAAAAAAACAGCCTGTCTGGCAATGGACAAATGTGGAATTCCTGAGCCTGCAAAAAAAGCTGGGATAGTAAATCTGGCGAGTTCTTCAACTACATGTACTCCGGGCGGTGGTTGCTGCTAATTATAAAATATTCATAGCAGCAATTAACAGATCAAACTAAAATATATGTCAGCAAACAACTGTGCCCCGGTGGCCGAACGTAAAAAACTAAGCTTCCTCGATAGTTACTTAACCCTTTGGATATTTCTGGCAATGGCCATTGGAGTAGCTATCGGCTATTTCATTCCCTCGTCATCGGGTTTTATCAACTCCTTTTCGAGTGGTACAACTAATATTCCTTTAGCTATCGGCTTGATCTTAATGATGTACCCGCCGCTGGCAAAAGTGAAATATGAGAACATGGGCGAGGTTTTTAGGGATACAAAAGTATTAAGCGCTTCGCTTATCCTGAACTGGATCATCGGGCCGGTACTGATGTTTGTTTTGGCGATTACTTTGTTACGCGACCATCCGGCTTACATGGTCGGATTGATACTTATCGGACTTGCCCGTTGTATCGCGATGGTGGTAGTCTGGAATGAATTGGCTGAGGGCAACCGCGAATATGCCGCTGGTCTGATCGCTTTGAACAGTATATTTCAGGTGTTGTTGTATAGCGTTTATGCATATCTTTTTATTACCGTACTACCGCCATTATTCGGATTAAAAGGTTTAGCCGTCAACATTACCATTGGTGAAATAGCCAAAAGCGTTGGCATCTATCTTGGTGTCCCGTTTGCAGCCGGGGTGATCAGCCGTTATGCTTTAATTAAATTAAAAGGCGAAGAATGGTTCCAAACCAAATACGTGCCATTCATTTCACCAATTACGCTGATCGCTTTGCTGTTTACCATTGTAGTGATGTTCAGTCTGAAAGGTAACCTCATCGTACAGATCCCTTTTGATGTGTTGCGTATTGCCATACCATTGGTGATCTACTTTACCATCATGTTTGTGCTAAGCTTTTTTATCGGTAAATCATTTGGTGCGGATTATTCCCGTTCTACGTCAATTGCTTTTACCGCAACCGGTAATAACTTTGAACTGGCGATTGCTGTTGCCATAGGCGTGTTTGGTATTAATTCAGGCGCAGCTTTCGCCGGGGTAATCGGCCCTTTGGTAGAAGTACCTGCTTTGATCGCTTTAGTGAACCTCGCCTTTTATTTCCGTAAGAAATATTATACTTCTAAAACTCTAACAGATTTATAATGAAAATTGCTCTTTTTTCTGATATACACGCCAATCTGCCTGCATTGGAAGCATTCTTTGCCAATGTGGAAACACAAAAACCTGATGCCATCTATTGTCTGGGTGACCTGGTAGGTTATAACATCTGGCCGAATGAAGTTATTGATGAGATCCGCAAACGCAATATTCCCTGCATCACCGGCAACTATGACTTTGGTATTGGCCGCCATAGTGATGATTGCGGCTGTGCCTATAAAACGGATGAGGAAAAAGCTTTGGGCAAAATATCTATCGCTTATACTAATGAGGTGGTCAAAGACGAGCAGCGGGCTTATTTACGCACCCTGCCGGCACATATCCGTTTGGAGTTCCAACTGAACAATGATAAACTGAACGTGTTGTTTGTGCATGGCAGCCCGCGCAAGGTAAATGAATACTTGTTTGAGGATAGAGACGAAAAAAGTATGCTGCGTATTATGGAAACGGCTGATGCCGATGTGATGTGCTTTGGCCATACCCATCAGCCTTATCACCGCGTACTGTCAGACAATGGCCAGTTCTACCATGCCATCAATATCGGTTCGGTCGGCAAACCAAAGGACAAAGATCCGCGTGGCGGCTATGTGTTATTACAGATCAATGAAAACAGTTCAAAAACCGACAAGGATAGCATACAGGTAGAGTTCATCCGCTTTGATTATGATATCGAAAAGGCAGCTAAAGCGGTTGAGGATAGCCCGCTGCCCAATGAATATGCTGACATGCTAAGAAACGGGTAATATGAGGATCGCACTTTTTTCAGATATACACGCCAACTTACCGGCGTTCGAGGCGTTCCTGGCCGACTTGGACGCTCGCAAGGTGGATGCGATTTATTGTTTAGGCGACATGATCGGTTACAACATTTGGCCTAACGAAGTTATTGCGGAAATACGCAGGCGCGGTATTGCCACATTAGCGGGTAACCACGACCAAAAAACAAAAGGCTATGCTTATGAATTGGTATTAGCAGATAATAGAGCCTATTTAAATACGCTACCGGCGCATATCAAACTGGAATATGCCAATCTGAATATCGTACTGGCGCACGGTAGTACCCGCAGCATCGATGAATATGTGCTGGAAGATACGGACGAGAGCTATGTGCTGGAAATGATGTCCGAAGCTAAAGCTGATGTGCTTTGTGTGGGCCATTCGCATTTACCTTACTATCGCATGATTGGTGATAAGCAGGTGATCAATATTGGTTCGGTTGGCAAACCGAAAGATGGTAATCCTGACGGCTGTTATGCACTGCTTACGATTGACGATCGCATTCAGGTTGATTTTATCCGCTTTGCTTATGACATTGAAAAAGCAGCAACGGCCATACTGCAAAGCCCATTGCCGGATGAGCTGGCCGACCGGTTAAGAAAAGCGTGGTAAAACAAATGGCCTTAGCTGCAACATGAATTGCCCGCTTGTATTGGCGGGCAATTTACTGAACCGTAACTGCAAAACACACAACAATCCCCGGCAAGTGGTTTTAAAATTATCTTACACTGTCCGCATTCATAGAAATAATGGCAGGCGTCAATAGGCATCGTTTCTACTTTTTCAAAACTGCAATTGGGACAAATAATAATGGATTGTAACTGAATTTCTGTACCCATACCAACTTTACATTTTCATCCCTGCCATATTATCGCCGCCGTTTTTAAAGACAGCTTCACTGTTTAACAAATATACGCCATTTGTAACCACAATAGCTCCGGCATTTAACCCGGACAATACCTGCACATAATTTTGATTTCCCGAACCTGGTTTGATCATCTTGGCTGAAAAGCTGCCGTCAGCGTTTTTTACCCATACTTTGCTGCCTTCGCTATCGGTATGGATAGCCGAAGCCGGTACAGCTAAAGAAGGAGCGCCACTACCACCAATGGAAATATAGGCCAGCATACCGGGCCGGATCAAGCCCTGCGTGTTAGGGATGCTCACCCGGATCAGATCAACTTTAGACGCATCCGATAATTCAGGATTGACAAATTCCACCTTTCCTTTAATAACCTGTCCGTTCAGATCGGGGAAAGAAACACTTACCAGGTCATTTTCTTTATAATGCCCGGCATCGCTGGCATACAATTGGGCTTCCACCCAGAGGTTATTCAATGCCTGTGTTTTTAGTATCGTCATACCCTCGGTCACATAGTCACCTTCATGAACCAGAATGTCGCTCACTGTCCCGCCAACCTTGCTCAACACGGTTGTCGAGGCCGATACTTTCCCCGAAGCTGCCAGGTTTTTGATCTGTAAGGGTGATAACCCCCATAATTGCAATTTATTTTCGGCAGCGCTGATCAGTTGCCCGTAATCTACATCGGGGTTATGCAATAACTTTTGCTGCTGTTTGGCCAACAGGTATTCCTTTTCAGCTTCCTGCAAATCTTCACTGTAAATGGAATAAACAGGTTGGCCAACGGCTATTTTTTCGCCAACTGTTCTGACGAATAATTGCTGTACCCGGCCCGCTATTCGTGCACTTAACTCGGCTGAGTTATTTTCGTTGGTTGTAACCGTACCGGTCAGTGTTTTTTCGCTTCCTGTATTTTCATCGCGTACCGTATCGGTCTGAATGCCGGCCAACTGAATTTGCGTGGCAGTAAGGGTGATCTTATCCGAGGCCATATTGTTACCTGTGACTTCCACTTTGATCAGTTTCATACCACAAACCGGACAATTGCCGGGATGTTCCTCATGTACCTGCGGGTGCATAGAACAGGTATAATATGCTTTATTTTGCTGCATCGTTACCTGTTGCGGTTTTTGCTTGCAGGCAGCAACGACTAATAGGAAAAGCAGGAATACTATTTTCAATTTATTCATGGGTTTGCATTTTAATAAAGCTTTCGCTATCTGTTAGGTATTGGGCATTCGATGCCAGGCTATCGGTAATTGCCAAACCCTTCGTGATTTGTATTTCAGGGCCATTGATAATGCCTGTATTGACCTGGCGGACATGGTAAGCGGCGCCATTTTTCAGCCAGACGATCTGTGTCCGACCCAGGTCAACCAATGCAGACCGGGGTATCCATAGGCCCGTTGCTTGCCCGGTTTGTATTTCGGCTTTCACCAGGCTGTTTACTTTCAGCTCGTGATCCATATTATCCAAATAAACCCGGATGCTCGTGGTCTTATCACCATTCTGTAAAACGGGTTCTATAAAGTTCACCTTTCCAAAAAATGTTTTTCCCGACAGATCAGGCAAGGTAATTTTAACCCGCTGGTTTAACTTTAATGAGGCTATGGCCGAACGGTCAATTTTAATAATTGCCCAGAGCATGTGCGGATTGACGACATTAAACAAGGTTTGGCCTTTTTGTACATACATGCCCTCTTTAATTGTCAATGGAAGATTGTTAGTGAGATCGGAAGGTGTTGTCGTTGCTGCGCCGTCCATTTGGTTATGCGGCATATCATGTACATGGCCCTCATAGGCACTATAAACCGGCAGGCTGAAAAAGGGCTTGCCTGTGTTGATAACCTGATTAACCTGTACAATGGTCATGCCTTGTAATAGTAATTTTTGCTTTGCCGCATTCAATAATCCTGTCTCCTGCGGTGAGTTTTTGCTGATGTATAGCAGATCCTGTTGGGCGGTCACCATGTCCGGGCTGTAAATATCAAAAATGCGCTGGCCTGCGTGAACTTTCTGGAAAGCGTATTTGATATAGAGTTTTTCAATTCGTCCCGAAAAACGGGAGGCAATATTGTTAAATGTGCGCGTATCAAAATCAAGATAACCATCTGCCGGAATAGTGGTTGAAACTTCCTTTTGCTCCGGTACGATAGCCTTGATTGAAGAAATGACAGCGCCGTTAACCGGCTCTAAAACGGTGTTCAAACTAATACCTGCGCCCTCGCTTGCCTGACCCGATTTTTTAACGAGCGTCATACCGCAAATCGGACAGCTACCCGGATGATCTTCCAGAATTTGCGGGTGCATCGAACAGGTATATTGTATTGCGTTTTTTGCCTGAACGGCAACAGCCACGGTTTTTGGATCAGTACAGGCACTAAGAACTGTTACAAAAACCAATAGCATTATTTTAATTGCTTTCATATTCCCTTTCATAAGCTACCTGTAAGGTTAATAATTCCTGCAAGCGGTCTAAGGCCGTCATTCTCGCCATTTGCAGGTCTTTAATACCACTCAATACCGATGGCAGATCGCCGGTATTTTGGTCATAAGCTTGCAAGGCCGTTTTGTAACCATTTTGCAAAGCAGGAATGATGTTTTGGTCGTAGTTTTTCAACTGCTTTTTCTTGCTGCCCATATCCGTTCGGAATCCTGCCAGTTGCCCTTGTGCCTGGTTGAGTATGTCCAACTTTTTTTGTTGTAATTCTGCTACCTCATAGCGGATACCTTTCAGGTTGGCTTTGTATTCTTTAGCAGCCCAGGGGACAATAGGGATGGTTACCGAAGCCATTAAAATGTATTGATTGGCATACCCGCCATAGCTTTGCATATGCGCGGCCTGAATGCCAAAATCTGGTTTACGTTTGGCGTACTCCATTTGTGCATTCAGCTGTTGCTGGTCAATGGTGCGGTTGATGCCTTTAATGTCACTCCTGTTATTGGCAAGGCTGGCGGTATCGGTTAACACGGTTTCATAAGCCTTCAAAACAAGACTGGTGTCCACCAAAAAAACAGCTTGTTTGTCCCGGTTCATCAGCGTATTGAGCAGGATGTTTCTTTGGCTGATCTCATTATTGATCTGTTCACGCGTATTGTCCAATTCAAATAGTTCCGCTTTGGCTTTGTAAATATTGGGCAGCTTTTCCTTCCCATAGGTCAATCTGATATTGGCATCTTTCAGCATATATTCCAGTAGGCTTTGCGTATTTTGTAATAAGGCCAGTTTCTTTTCCAATACCACGCGCTCATAATAATATTGCTTGGCCTGGGCGATGAGTTGATTGGTCATATAACCTTTATCTGCCGCTGTCACTTTGGATTGACCCTGCATATATTCCTGTTTAGCTTTAAGTTTTGCCGGATTGGTGAACATTTGCTCTGCCTGTATCATGAATGAACCACCATTAGGTTTAAGCTGATAGGGAACCTGGTACTGGCCGGCGCTGATCTTTGGTGCATCCAAACTTTTGGCACCGGTCGCATAAGCATCCTGTGCGCTGGATTTGGCATCATAAGCCTGCAATGCGGGGTTGGTTTTAACACGGGCTAAAACGCTGTCCAAGGGCAGGCGCTGTGCTTTGGCAAAACTGGCCAGGCACATCATCGCTATTAATATAATCTGCTGTTTTTTCATTATTCATTCACCTCCAATACTTCCAGTTTGCCATGTTTCTTTAACTCATATTCTTTGACCATTAAAAAGATCAATGGCGTTACCAATAAAATATGTGTAGAAGAAGTTAATACCCCGCCGATCATCGGTAGCACGATAGGCAGCATCACATCGCTGCCCGTCCCGGTCGCCCAGAGCACCGGCACCAACCCAAACAACGCCACGCAAACAGTCATCAATTTTGGCCGCAGACGTTTGACAGCACCGTTCATTACGTAAATTCTTAGATCCTCTTTGGTAATGGTTTCTTTAGAGTTGCCTTTTAACGTAACTAACTGCTGCATGGCATCATTCAGATAGATCACCATCACGATGCCCGTTTCCACTGCGATACCAAACAGGGCGATAAAGCCGACTGCTACCGCAACCGATAAATGCACGCCAAAAAAATACACCATATACGCGCCGCCAATTAAAGCGAATGGAATAGAAATCAGGCTAAAAAATGCTTCGCGGATAGAATGAAAAGCGAAATACAAACAAGCAAAGATGATGATGAGTACAATGGGTAATATTAGCTTCAAAGTATGTTCCGCCCGTATCAGATTTTCATACTGGCCGCTCCATTCAATATAATAGCCTTTTGGCAGAGTTTTAACCATGGCATTCAACCTGTCCTGCGCTTCCTTCACAGTACTGCCCAGATCACGGTCGCGCACATTAAACAAAACCGTCCCCCGCAATAAAGCATTTTCAGATTGGATCATAGCCGGGCCATCGTTGATCCTGATATCCGCGACGGATGATAAGGGTATAGGGCCGTAGCCGGAAGCTTGCACCAGTGTGCCTTTAATTGCAGCCAGGTTATTCCGGTAATCTTGCGCGAAACGCACATTGACACTAAACCGCCGCCTGCCTTCAATTGTTCTGGTCAGGTTCATGCCACCTATGGCGCTTTCCACTACTTCATTGACATCATCCGCGCTTAAACCGTACCGCCCGATAGCTTCTTTGTTGATCTGAACGTCCAGGTATTTCCCGCCGGTTATCGGGTCAACATAAAGGTCTTTCACGCCGTTCAGTCCTGTCAAAGCTTGTTTCATCTGATTGGACAATGTATTGAGCGTGTCGAGGTTCTGGCCGTATATCTTTAAACCCACATCCGTACGGATACCGGTAGACAGCATATTGATGCGGTTAATAATAGGCTGTGTCCAGCCATTCACTACGCCGGGGATTTGTAACTTGGCGTTCAGTTCATTGATAATATCTTCTTTTTTAATGCCCTTACGCCATTCGTCTTTTGGTTTTAACAGGATAATGGTTTCGGTCATACTTATGGGCGAATTATCCGTAGCGGTATTCGCCCGGCCTGCTTTTCCTAAGACGTTAGCCACTTCAGGTACGCTTTTAATGATCTTATCCTGTACCTGTAATAACTGCTTGGCCTGCGCATTGGATACATCTGGCTGGGTAACCGGCATAAACAGGATCGTGCCCTCATCTAATGGAGGCATAAACTCACTGCCTAATGAAAGTAGTAAGGGTATGCTAAGGATTAGGGCAATGATATTGATGGTTAAGGTTGTTTTACGCCAGGTTACGCACCAGTTAAGTATAGGACGGTATATCCTTTCCAGCCCCCGGTTTAGCGGGTTATGATCGTCAGTTCGCAGCTTTCCTTTCAAAAAGAAAGAGATCAGCACCGGGGCCAACGTAACTGCAAGGATGGCATCAATGGCCAGTATAAATGTCTTTGTCCAGGCTAATGGGCCAAATAATTTGCCTTCCTGTCCCTCCAGTAAAAATATCGGCAGGAAGGATGCGACGATGATGAGCGTAGAGAAAAACACGCCACGGCCAACCTGCTTACATGAAGTTTCTATGATTTTTATTCGTTCTGCTGTGGTCATGACTTTTGTTGTTGTTGTGCAATGGATAAATTCCGATGCGAGTTTTCGACCATGACGATGCCATTATCGACGATGACCCCGATAGCCAAGGCAATGCCGGTTAAGGACATGATATTGGAACTGATGCCGAAGGCATTTAATAAAATGAAGGCGGCAGCTATGGTAATGGGAATCTGAATAATAATACTTAAGGCGCTTCGCCAGCTGAAAAGAAATAGGATGACAATGATAGATACGGTGACCATTTCTTCGATAAGGGTGTGTTTTACCGAACTAAACGCGCTCTCAATGAGTTCACTGCGGTCATAGGCGATCTTAAAGGTTACGCCAGCAGGTAAACCTTTTTGAATATCAGCCATCTTATCCTTAACGGCATGTATCACTTTATCAGCATTTTCACCGTACCGCATGACGACAATGCCGCCAACGGCTTCGCCGTCGCCATTCCTGTCAAAAATACCCAGGCGTTCATCTCCGCCCATCTGAATGGAGGCCACATCTTTTATTTTAATCGGGATAGAGTTGATCACCCCGATAGGAATATTCTCTACATCGGCTAAAGTTTTGATATAGCCCAGGCCACGAACAATATAACCGGTGCCGTTCATTTCAAACTTGCGTCCGCCCACATCGTTGTTATTGCTTTTTACCGCCTTAAGCACCTGCGCTAAAGGGATATTGTAGTAATTAAGTTTATGCGGGTCAATGCTGACCTGGTATTGTTTTTCAAAGCCACCAAAAGAAGCTACTTCGCTTACACCGGGAACGGTTTGTAAACCAAGTTTCACATACCAGTCCTGTAACGCCCGCTGTTCGCCCAGATCCATTCCGTTGGCATCTAAAGTGTACCAAAGCACATGGCCTACGCCTGTACCATCAGGCCCCAATGTCGGCGTAATGCCCTCTGGCAATAAACGCTGCGCATAGTTCAGCCTTTCCAGTACCCGGCTGCGCGCCCAATACACATCGGTTTTATCGTCAAAAACAATATAAACAAAGCTCATCCCGAACATTGACGTAGCGCGGATGGCTTTTACTTTGGGGATACCTTGCAGGTTACTTACCAATGGGTAGGTCACCTGATCTTCCATGATCTGCGGGCTGCGCCCCTGCCATTCCGTGAAAACGATCACCTGGTTATCCGACAGATCGGGTATGGCGTCGATCGGGTTTTGTTTTACCGCGTAAGCACCCCAGGCAAACAAGGCAATGGCGATCAGCAGTACGATATACCTGTTTTTTAAGGACAGGCTGATCAATTGGTTTATCATCTTAATTGCTTTAATCAGCCCCGCCAACAGCGGGGCTGAAATGAATTACATTTTCATTTTATCTGCCGGTTTCTTTTTGTCGGTCTTTTTAACCAGCGTCATGCCGCATTTAGTGCATTTGCCGGGTTTATCGCTAAGTACTTCCGGATGCATGGTACAAGTGTATTGTACTTTAGGGGCTGGTTTCACCTTTTTTGTTTGGGTGGTGTCGGAAACAGCATTGGTGCCATTGGAGGCAAAAACGGTCGCGGCAGAAAACAGGATGGCAACAGCCATCAGCATTACTTTTTTCATGAGTTTTAAAATTTAAAGTAAATAAATAGCATAGGCAGAGCCAATGCGTTAGTTATGAATTAAGATGGATTACAATGGAATTATAGCCGGTACAGAAATACGGGCTAAGAAAAGTACAGGTCAGATCCTGTAGGCGCAGTTGAGGGTATAGATCGATATATCAGGGTTCCCTGGCGGGGCGTTCGCCTGATAACCGGTATGCACAATTTCCTCTGCAATGATATTAACAGCAGCCTGGTAAACAGGAGTTGGTAATAAGGCTGGTGTAGACGGACTCAAAACGGTGGCGGTCACCGTAACATGGCTGTCCTTTATCTTGAAACTTTTGCTTTCGTGCTTACAGCAGTTATCCTTATCAGCATGATCTGTCGAAGCAAAGGTCAGTGTCACCGAAGCAAGTTTACCGCAACAATAAAAACGGTTTATCCCGATACCCACAAGGGATAAAAGATAAATAGCCGTTAACAATAAAAGTGCGGTGCGTTTCACGAATCTAAATTACGATTTATATTTTAATTAAAAGCTGGTAAACAGAGCCGCCCGGCAAACGAACGGCTCATTGTTTACTTACAATTTACATTTAGTCTTGCATTCCCCGGAATCCTTACAGCTTTTACTGCAATAATCCTTGCAGTTAGGCCCGCATCCTTTTGCGCATTTAGAACAGGTTATTTTGCTATTGCAGCAAGGGGTATTGGCATAAGTATAAGAAACAACTGATAATAGCATCACCATCGTGATGAAAAGAAACTTTTTCATGATTTTAAATATAAAGATTAATAATTAATTGAATAAGTGGTCATGAACTGACCAGCATACGGATTAATTAATAAGTTTCGGCGGGTTCCAGCCATTGCCATGATAATCCGATAATTCGCCTATGGCAAAAGGAGAAGCAGACTGATTTTTTAAAATGGAAATAGTGGGTGAAGTAGAAACGGTATCACTAAAGACAAAATCGCACGTTCCACAGGATAACATTGCTTTACAATTACCTTTTGCGCAATCAGCTGAAGAATTGTGCTTCGCATGGTTGCAACAGTCCTTCTGCAACTTTTCTACACAACAAGATGCTTTTCCGTGACAAACGTTTGCCATTCCCGAAATCGAGGATAACAGCAAAATATTCAGGACCAGAAAAACAGCTATTGATTTCATATGACTATTATAATGCTAAGATACCGCCAATTGTTGCGGTCATTTTATATAATTTCGTTAAAATTTTATATCTTCTTGTGCTAAGCTTTCACTTTTAATAAGCTCGCATTGATCGCAACTACAACCGTACTTACGGTCATTAAAACCGCACCTGCTGCCGGGCTTAGTACCATACCCTGATTATACAGCACACCCGCGGCCAATGGCAAAGTAATCACATTATAGCCAGTCGCCCAAGCCAGGTTCTGGACCATCTTCCGGTAAGTCGCTCTGCCAAATAATATCAGACTAACAATGTCTTTTGGATTACTGTTCACTAAAACAATACCTGCTGTTTCTGCCGCGATATCGCTTCCTGACCCTACCGCTATCCCAATATCAGCCTGGGCAAGAGCAGGTGCATCATTAACCCCATCGCCAGTCATCGCAACAAATTCGCCTTTTTGCTGCAATTCTTTAATTTTCTCCAGCTTCTGATGCGGTAGCACTTCGGCAATAAAACTGTCCATGCCCAAAGTTTTACTCACGCTGCCGGCTACTTTATTATTATCTCCGGTAAGCAGAATAGATTTGATACTTTCCTGTTTTAGCGTTCTTATAGCTTCAGCAGATTCGGGACGTATTTCATCAGATAAGGCGATATATCCTGACAGCTTCTTGTCGATCAGTACGAATACCACCGTTTCGGTGTCGTTCGCAGTGAATCCATCCGGCAGCGATAATTTGTTTTCCTTTAAGTAACCTGGACTAACTACCATGATATTTTTACCTGCTACGGTGGCTTCCACACCCTGACCGGTTATGGCTCTAAAGTTTTCCGCCTTCGGAATAGTGATCTTTAAATCCTTTGTTTTTTGCAGAATGCCTGTAGCAATTGGGTGTTCTGAATTTTGTTCGAGTGCAGATGCCAGACGGATAAGCTCATTTTTGTCCACTTCTTTATCCAACAGCACGATCTTTGACACTTCAAATTTCCCTACCGTAAGCGTACCGGTCTTATCGAATACAATGGTAGTGATCTTCCGGGAGTTTTCGAAAGCCGTTCTGTTCTTGATCAGTAATCCGTGTTTTGCAGACAAAGCAGTCGATTTAGCCACCACCAGCGGTACAGCTAACCCTAAAGCGTGAGGACAGCAAATTACAATAACAGTTACCATCCTTTCCATCGCGAACGCTAAAGTTTGGCCCGTTAAATACCAATACAGAAAAGTGCCTATGCCGGTTACCAGGGCGATCACGGTTAACCATTTGGCCGCCGTATCTGCTAACAATTGCGTTTGTGACTTCGACTTTTGTGCATCGTCTACCAGTTTTACTACCTGTGACAGATAAGAATCTTTGGCTGCATGGGACACGGTAACTTTAAAAGAATTATTGCCGTTGATAGATCCGGCTATTACTTTATCACCCTTTACTTTTTTTACCGGCTTGGATTCTCCGGTCAGCATGGATTCATTCAGGTAACTTTCGCCCTCCAGTATAACTCCGTCGGCCGCAACTTTTTCTCCTGGTTTTATCAAAATGACATCGTTTTCTTTTAACGTGTCAGTCTTTACGTCATGAACTTTGTCGGCCATGACCATGTGCGCATCAGCAGGCATTAATTGAACTAAAAGCTCCAGTTCATTTGACGCGCCCATGACCGAACGCATTTCTATCCAGTGCCCTAAGAGCATGATCAGGATCAGGGTAGCCAGTTCCCAAAAGAAATCCATGCCTTTTAGTCCAAACACGGTGGCCGTGCTGTAGGCATAGGCCACCGTTATGGCAAATCCGATCAGCGTCATCATGCCCGGATTCTTAGCTTTCATTTCGCTCATCCAGCCACTTAGAAATGGCCAGCCGCCATAAACAAATATAACAGAAGCCAAAGCAAAAAGCACGTAGGATGCGCCTTTGAAATCAATTTCCAGGTGCAGCCATTGTTGTATTTGCATGGACAACAACATCACCGGGATGGTCAGTACTAACACCACATAAAACCGCTTTTTAAAATCGGCGATCATCATGGCGTGGTGGTCATGCTCCGACATCTCCATGTGTGCATCGCTGCTATGCTTCATTGTACTGTGATCCATACTATCAACGTTATGAGCCACCTGTTTACCGGCCGGCATTTTATGTTCTCCCATAGGAATATGATCGTGTTGACCTTTCATAACTGTAGAATTTTAATAAGTTAATGTTAATCCACCACCTAAGCCCATATCGCTGTCGTAATGCGTTGACAGTGAAAAATATTTCGTGAGGATATATCGGAAGCCTGCTGCGTATTCTTTATCGGTGTTGACCATGAGTGTCATACGGAGTCGCTGTGCTACGGGGATGTCCTCGCGCCCTAACTGGAAGCGCAACTTACCATTGCCGTCGATCCGCATATCAGCCACAAATAACATCGGAAGCGTGTATGCAACACCAGCAACTACGGTGTGTCGGTTTTCCTTGTTACTGACTTGGCCGAACAGATTCTTATAGTCGCTGCCAAAAATGTTCTTTTCATCCGGATTGAACTTTTTGTAGTGATAATCAAAACCCACATACGGGAAAAGCCATTGGTTCCGCCCGATATAGCGGCCCACTGTGGTTTCACTTTCGTAACCCATCATGGCATCCGTGCCAAGGTGCCACATGGTCATCGCTTTCCAGCGTGTACTGCCCAGCATCAGCTGCCCGTCCGTTCCATTGCTTTCCAGGCCGACTTTGCCCATCAGATGCGGCATCTGATCGTCCCAAAAGAGTTTGCGCTGCGCCAGTTTAGGATCAGGCACATCAGGATTAGGCGGCGAGTTTTCATAGCTAAAAACGCGTCCCATGCCGCTCATCATGTGGTAAAGGATATGGCAGTGAAAGAACCAGTCGCCTCCTGGCTCGGATGCCGCAAACTCTATCGTGTCCTTTTCCATCGGCATAATGTCGATGACATTTTTCATAGGGGCGTACTCACCCTGTCCGTTCAATACCCGGAAATCGTGCCCGTGCAAATGCATTGGGTGCCGCATCATGCTGTTATTATATAAGATAATACGAAGGTTCTCACCTTTTTTGATCAGGATCTTGTCGGACTCGGATACCGTTTTGTTATCCAGCGTCCAAACATACCTGTTCATGTTTCCGGTAAGATCAAATTTTAATTCCCTGAAGGGTCCTTTAGGCAAGGTCGTTTTATGGGGATCACGGAGCATCGTATAATTAAGGGTCACAATATCAGGGTTTTCTGCCGCCATGTTCATGCCTGACATGCTTTTATCATTCCCCATCTGCATAGCGGCCATACTGCTTTTCTTATCATCCGGTTTTGGATTTTCCTCACCGGTGATTTCCGGATACATGACGGTGTTCATGTCCATGATCTGGTTTTGCATGGCCATTCCGTCCATTTGCACCATGTTGCCGTTCATGTCCATCATATCATTCATCATTTTCATTCCGGCGAAATATTTCAACTTCGGCATCTTGCCCGCGTAAACCTTATCCCCCTTACCCAGCCACAGTGAAGCAGATTTGGTGCGGTCTTCGGGTGTTACCAGGAACTCATAACTCTTATTTTCCGGGATGGTGACTACAACATCGTAGGTTTCGGAGACGGCGATGATCAGCCTATCAACTTCTACCGGCTCGACATCATTACCATCCGTGGCAACCACGGTCATTTTACCACCTGCATATTTCAGCCAGAAATAGGAAGATGCGCCGCCGTTGGCAATCCGCAGCCTTACCTTATCGCCTGCCTTGAACTGTGGCTGCTCATTTTGATTTTTACCGTTGATCAGAAATTTGTCGTAATAAACATCGCTTACATCCATGGCATTCATGCGTTTCCATTCATTGCCCACCTTGGTTTTAAAATGCCCGGTTTGGATAGCTTCCAGGTAACTTTGAGTGGTGCCCTTTTTAATGGCGAACCAGTCAGTCGCGGCATGGAGGCTGCGCTGTACCTCTTTGGGGTTCATATTGGTCCAGTCACTCAGCACCAGCGGAATGGTCGGAATGTCCCATTCCTGGCGTTTGTTCATAATAAAAGCACCGTACATGCCGATCTGTTCCTGTAAACCCGTATGACTGTGATACCAATGGGTGCCATGTTGTTTGATGGGAAACTTATATAAATGCGTTTCACCCGGCTTGATCGGCATCTGGGTCATGTTAGGCACTCCGTCGTAACGGTTGGGTAGAAACAGCCCGTGCCAGTGCAGCGAGGTTTCTTCTTTCAGTTTGTTGTGAACATAGATTTCCGCGGTATCGCCTTCCGTAAATGTCAATGTCGGCATGGGAATACTGCCGTTGACGGCAATGGCACGCTTTGGTTTTCCACCATAGGTAACGGTAGTATCGGATATATACAGGTCATAACGAACCGTACGTGGCGGATATTTAGCGCTAATAGTTTTGATAGCCCCTAAATGATCCTTGGCGGCGTGAATATCAGCCAGTTCGCTGCTCATGTTCATCCCATCCATGTTTATTCCCTTCATTTTTCCACCCGTTTTCGCACTGTCCGTTGCGGGCATGTTCATGCCATTCATATTCATGGCTTTTGGTTGCTCTTTGACCAGTTTCATGCCGCACTTGGGGCAGTTGCCTGGTTGGGCCGAATGAATATCAGGATGCATCGGGCACGTGTAACTGACAGCATTCGCCGCAGGCGCTTTTTCCATCGGCTTGTTATCCGCCTTCGCGTTTTTTCCCTTTACTGTCATGTTTTTAGCGGCTGTTTTCGGGGCAACTGCCTTAGGCTTTTCTTTAACCAGCTTCATGCCGCATTTGGGGCAATTACCAGGTTTTGCGGCATGGATATCGGGATGCATAGGGCAGGTATAAGTGACCGGCTGCTGTTTCTGCATGCCCGGCATGACCTGCATATCGGTTTGAGCCTTCGCTATTTGCCCAAATAAAAGTATCAGCACAATAAGTGTTATATTTTTCATCTTTTAACATTTACGGCAGGGTGCTGCTGGTTTCTTTAGCCCAATTCAGCAACGTTGCCTTATCTTCTTTTGTAAGTATCGCACCACGGTGTATGATCGTATAGGAGCTTAAGGGCATAGTGCCTTCTTCCAAGCTTTCGCCAATAGCCCTTACGCGGCTTCGCTGCCGCCTGCCAGCGTAATCACCGAATTCGTCAAAATTCAGATCATCTTTGCCGTGCCTGATATGACCATCCAGTATATACCGGACTGGCTGTAACTGCGCATACCAGGGATAGGTGGTATGATCGCTATGACAATCATAACATGACCGTTTGAATATGACCTGAACGTTTGATGGAACCGGGATTGCATCTGCCATCGTTTTACCGGTAGGAGCTTTTCCTTCGTTGTGGTCGCGCGGGAAAAATTGGATAGCAGCAAGAAGCAACACTCCTGCTCCGATGATCTTAACCGTCCTGTTCATGGTCATTTATTTTAATTCTTCCTTGATATTTCCGCAAGTTGACATCCCTGAACCCATATAGGGGTTTTTGATCTCTTTACTTTCACTTAGCCAGATCGCCCCTTTTTTATCATTATACATGGGGCAATGATCGACGAATAATGGCCGTCCCGCACCAAAAAGCTTGACCAGGTCATACATATCCTTGCTTAGCATATCAAAGTGTTCACGCTGATGCGGCAGTTTTCCCGCGCTTTCGCCGATGTGCTCGGCCATTTCATGCGCGTCGTCGGCAATGTCCTCAAAAGATTTTTTCTGGGTCGCTGAAAGCGCGGATTTATCAAACTTTCCAAAAACATCAGCGAGGGCTTTACCAGCCGTTGCAGCGTCCTTACTGTTGTCTTGCGCCAACGCATTTTTCAATTCCAAATAACTGCCGACAAGTCCATTTACCGCTGTAGCAGGCTTTGAAGAAGTACCTGATTGTCCCGGCGCATTTGCCGTTTTGATTGAATCAGTAGCTGTGGAATTTGATGCGGATTTATTGTTGTTGCAAGCTGTGAATGAAACTGCGGTGATGGCTAAGGTGTAAACAATGATTAAATTTTTCATGATATATGAATTTTGTGATAAGCATTAAACTTATTTATTAAGCGTTTCGGCAACCTTGCCACAGGTGAGCATCTGGTTTCCGTAGTATGGGTTCTTGATCGCAGCTTCAGCAGAAAGCCAATAGCTTTTCTTCATCGGGCAATAAGCATAATAAACCGGCTTATCCGATAATTTCACTGCTTTTGCCAGTTTGAAGAAGTTCATGGAGAAATTGGCAAAGTGTTCCCGCTGATGGGCGATATCCTTGCTCTCTAAAATATGCCGCGCATCAAAAGCAAGCTTTTCCTGTGAAAGCATAAAGCCGTCCATCTCCGGCTTGTCAAGCGTCTTCATATCGACCTCATTGATCGCTTTCAGGAATTCGGCAGCATGAGTAGCTGCATCCGGGCTGTTTGAAGTGACAAGCGCGTCTTTTACGCCGTAATAAGAAGACAATAAAGAAGAAAGGGATGAGGTTTTAGCACCCTGGGCAAAAAGCTGTTGTGTAAGAGCGGTTGCAATGAAGGCAACCAGTAAAAATGTTTTTTTCATGATCTGATAATTAATATAAAGTATTAAATTCGGGCATGGCTACGCCATGTAACGGTTTAAACTTAGCCGAAATCAGATCAACAGGCTGCGGTGCATGATATAAATATTTCTTGTCGGGGGACGCTGTCGCTCGTCAATAACGATACGGGGTGTCATAATCACACCTGGATCGGGCAGCAAGGAAAATATCAGGTTGTTGCTGGTATAAAACAACGGCACTTTTAATACCAGATGGTCCGCTGACGGTACAAGCTTGGCCAATGAAATAAAATTATTTACAGCGCTTTGGCAGCAAGGTTCATCAGCGCCTATCGTAGTTTGTCCGGGAAGCAGTTGATGATGCTCGTGCTTAACGGCTGCATGATAGTGTTCGTGACTTTCGACCGCTTCGTAATGGTTATCGCGAGACATATGTAGAGCGCAGCTGAACCCTGTAACGGTATTCAGCATAAATATAAAGAGTAATAAAAGCGCTTTACTTCTCATCTCCTGCAAATCTAAATAATCATTACCTACAACATTTATATAATTCCGTCAATATTTTATAGGCTACGGACATCACACTGCTTCCTTTGCAATCTTCTGCATAATGGAATGATCGTCGCCAAATTTGCACAGCGCGTCACAATGCTGCCGCAGATCCGAAAAACAAATATACTTCATTTCCATATTACCTTGCCGGATCGATGGCCTGGTAAGCTGCATAACGACATCTTTTTCGCGTTGGTCAGGTACTACGAGATATAACACTTCCTCCTTGTTATTCAGGCTGCAACTCAAATCAGTCAGCCGCAGTATCCCGGAATAGATACTCGTGCTTTTTTCTACTTCAAACGCGGCGATGACTTTAGGGGTGCCTTTTTGGAACCAGAGAACGTCGATCAACTTAACGGTATTCAATACCTCTTTGTCCAAAACTAACGGGGGGAAGTTGGCCAGGGAAATAAAGCTGAACTTATTTCCGTTCCAGTCTTTGGAGCGGTCGTTGGAGGCGGCGATCACATCGTAGCCGAGTGAATGACCGATCTTTAGCAGATGGAATTGCATTTCATTGTGAAGATGTTCATCGGCGGTTTCCATACGCTTCTCTTTGTGACGTTTTTCAATGAGCTTTTCCAGTCTGTTACGTTCGGTCTCTGATAGGTATTCGTCCTTTCCTAAAAGCAATTTTTGAGTGCCGATCTCAAATAGCAATCCAGAGAACGCACCCGTGTCAAGCGATAACTCGTTGCAATGCTGGCGGTTCATGTCCATAATGATTTCCCTGATTTTCAGGTATTCGCTCCAACTGCCTAATTTTTTCTTTTCTTTAAAAAGATAGTTGAACCCGTTGATGATCGCCGTATTAAATGGCGGTATCCAGGTAGGATGCAAGAAATACAGGATGCTGGCAACCGCGGGGCCCAAGCCTTTGATCTTAAGCGAATCTAATTTTTCAATTTCTTTAACTACCTGTTCTTCATTTTTTGCATGGATGCAATTTTCCAGGAATTGCCCGAAAGCGATCTTATTAGACTGGTTCTCATAGATATCAGGAATCCTTAATTTAGGCTTCCAGTAAAAAGGATGCGAAGCCCCTTCGAAAACCTGCTTTTGTTCCGTAATGCAGGAAAGCACAAATTCCAGAGAACTGCCTTTAAAATCGTTCCCGAAACGCTTCCTTTTGATGTCTTCGATCACTTGCAATACGCCCCGCCGGATCGACCGGAAAGCTTTTAAGCGTTCTTCATTATTGATAAACCAGGTATTGTATACAGATTCCTGATCGTTTTTATACTGTCGGATGATGGAGATTAGGTGGTCGTTCATTGAAATAAGGATAATTGGAGGCACCCGTTTTAACCGGGCGCCTCTAAAACAGGAATAAATCTACGCTTTTCTTAAATAGTGTCAACTTAGAGGTTACGTATGGCAGTAACTCGCCGGACAATTTCGGTAAGTAATGCCGGTTCGGGTATGCATCCGCTGATTAAGCGTGTTTCGCCGTTCGTAGCGACTTCCAACCTGGCGGCAATTGCCCCATTGATGTGGACATCAAAACCATCTCCATGCTGAACGATGCCGACGACATCATCTGCGGACCCGAATAGGAAATATGGTGAGATATCATACAAGGGATGTTCCATGATCGCCGCAAGTTGCTCATCGCTCATATATAGGGCACTTTCAGGATCCTGTAAGTCCTCCTTTTTTAAAACCGGTTGGTTATCTGCCTCATCAAACCATTCTTCCGCATGATCCTGGACGATCTTTACGAGTTGCGCTATTTCCATTTCGGAAAAGGCCTGTCCATTATAACGCCATTCGAAAAAGTTTTCGTTTAAAAAGGTAAGATTGCCGGCAAAAGCCATATAAGTTTCCATATCAGCTTCAATGGCTTTGGAACTACCATTAGGAATGACATAAAAAAGCCTGAAATTGCCAGTGATACTGGTGCGTCCGTTAATACCGGGTTCCACGTCAGGGACGATCTTGATCTCGGCTGTTCCCCCTGACTTCTTATTGATGGTGTAAACTATATGCTGCTTCATGCTCCCGGACAATAAACATTTGACCATGGGCGGCAGCCGTTAATTTTTGATACTGGATGGTTTAAAGATGCAACCAAACAGGTTTCGCTTTTATTCGCGGGTTTAAATGAGAGATGTATTTCAGGCCACTTTCCATATAGGAAAAGTGCCGTATTTAATATATAATTTGGAGTCGTCATAATAATTCAAGCTAAAAATGAGATAATAGGTATCCTGGCCGGCGAGACCGGCATTAGCTTGGATCAGATCAGAAGTGTCCTGTTAAAAATATAAAGCGGCTGGTTACGCGGAAAAGGAGGGCCGGTGGATCTTGGCCAGCTTACCTCATTCGCAAAAATTAACGGTTCGAAGGAAAAGCCTTCTCTGGGCAAGACCGTAATGGCAAAATCTACTGGTTGAAAAACGAAATGCGTAATGATTTTTGCATTCTCTTTGACCACATAAGTACCATGATGATAGCAGCAGTTGCAATCGCCCTTGTCGCAATCATCATCGCTTTCTTGTTCGTCGTGAGCGTGCTCATTTTCCGGACCATGCACCGTTGGTTTGGCTTCTAACCGGGAAGAGAGGTAATCGGTCGTGCAATGAAGCAGACAGGCATAAGCACCCGTTGAAAGCAACAGGTAAAATGACGTCATGATCAAAGCACAAATTTTTCTCATGTAAAAATGGCCGGGTTGAAAGTTTAAAGATATTATTATAAATGCGTTCCTAAATTAGAAAGTTGAACTTTTCTTTTAGTGCATTACCCTGTCAAAGCACGCCGTTATTTTTCCAGGCGCTCTAATGCTTTTTTCATTTGGGCGATTTCTTTTTCTTGTGCGCTTATTATGCTCCGTGACAGGCGTATCACTTCCGGATCTTTCAAGTGCGCCTTTTTGCTTACCATAATCGCGATGGAATGATGGGGAATCATGCCTTTCATATACTGCACATCGCTGATTCCTGTTTGGGTCCGTACTCCGGCAAGTGCCAGTACGAATACAGCAATCGCGCTAAAGGCGATCATAAGGTTAATTTTACGATTTTGATACATCATGCGCATCATACCCAACATTAAGAGTGCCATAGCTGAAACCATTAATAAAGTCATATATAACCGCGTCATATTCAGATAAACATGACTGAACTCATCCACATTCAGATACATGATGCTGTACATAAGGGCGAACGAAATGAGGAGCGTAACCCCTAACATCCGATAATTTTTTTTTTCCATTTCCTAAGTATTAAAGTTAAATAATTAAAAAAAGTCATTACTCGTTTTATGAGCAATGACTTTTTTTTTGATTAAGCGGCGGTTGCCATTTGCTCACAGGCTCCGGCACATTTGCGGCAAGCTTCTGCACAGGCTTGACAATGCTCCATATCGTGCTTCGCACATTCATCTCCGCAAGCTTTGCATATGTCTGCACATACCCTGCATAGGTGAGCACTGAACCCGCTTCCCAGGCTCATGACTTCTGCGGCAGCCCGGCATATGGCCGCACACTCCAAATCTAATTGGATGCAACGGGTCATCATTTTAACATCCTCTTCCTGAAGGCAGGAGGTAGCGCAATGACTGCAAGTAACAGCGCAGGCCACGCAGGCATCAATACAATCCTGAAATTTCTGATGTGACATAATAATTGGTTTTATAGTTAGCTATTCAGTGAATTAACTTATTTATTGCCTCTGGCCAGTAACCAGTCCAGGAACTTGCCTATTTCCTTCATTTGTTCATCAATGATGTTAGTAGCCATTGTTTTCATGCTTTGTTCCTGCCCGTGCAGAAGTTCGAGACGGGCATTTTCGACCGCACTCTGGTGGTGTCCGATCATCAGGATAGCAAAATCATGATCAATATCTCCATTAATAATCTGCAGGTCGGCTTGCTTTCCTGCTTTCTTCATGTTATCCATCTGCATCATGTCAAAATCCGGATCATTTGTATGAGGTGGATGTGATGCAAGAAAAGCAGTGAGCTGCGTTATTTCTGCCTGCTGACTGGTGATGATAGATTGAGCCATTTGTTTCATCGTTGCATCGCTGCCGCTTTTCAGTTCCAGGTTTGCCATATCGATAGCGCCCTGATGGTGCATGCGCATCATCATCGCAAAATCATTATCAGGGTCTTTAGTCAGTTTCATGGTATCCATTTTCGACATCATCTGATGCATAATGGCCATCATCTGATTCTGGTCATGAGATTGGATTTTGATCTCATTATTATCTTTTTTGCAGGAAGCCATTATGCCGACAATGGCCAGCAGCAGGCTGCATTTGAGTAAGTTTTTCATACGTCTTGTTTTTGCGAGTTAACTGGTTAATTACTTATTTGATTTCATCCACTTTTCCATTTTACTAATATCGGTGGTTTGTTCAGGAATAGATTTTTGTGCCATTGACCGGAGCGTGCCATTTTTGGCATGGGCTAAAATACTTTTCGCCATCATGATCCCATCTTTATGGTGCTTGGCCATCATATCGGCAAACTCATGGTCTGTGGAAGACATCGACATGTTACCCGTTTTCATCATAGCCATCATGTTGTCGTTCATAGCCTTACCCGCACCTGAATTTTTATTGTCTGGATCATAATTTTTAGTTACACTTTGCAGCGTAGGGATGAGCTGATCTAGCTGGGCAACTTCTTTAGTTTGTAAATCCACTATTTTTTGTGCCATTTTTTTCATTTCTGGATCTTTTCCCTGCTGCACTTCTATTTTAGCCATGTCAATGGCACCTTGGTGATGAACCCTCAGCATCGACGTAAAATCCAGGTCGACGTTACCCTTCATCTGTTGCCTTTGCATCTCCTTCATCATTTTGTTCATCGCCTCCATGAGCGGATCTCCTTGCATTTGATTTACGGGAGTTACAATGAAGTGCCTCGTGTTGGTAAGAAAATAATCGTTCATCGCCGTATTGGCCTTCATACTTGCCGCGCCCAGCGCAAGAAGCGGAATCATTACAATTGAAGTTTTCATAGATTTTAATTGTTTATTGTTAAAGAAAATTGTTTGCTTAATAAATAAGGGTGAGGCCGCCGCCGAAACCATACTGGTTGTCATAACTTGCGGACACAGCAAAGGATTTTGTAAGGATATATCGGGTATCTACTTGGAATTCGTTATCCGTATTGTACGATGCCCCCATATATAACCTAGTGGAAATGGGTATATCTTCGCGGCTAACCGTCAACCGGAATTGTCCTTTACTGCTGATCCTGGCATCGGTTTGCACAAAAAGGGGCAGCAGGTAACGTAGCCCAACTACTGCGCTGTTATCTCCCTTTCGGCTAAAGAGCCGTCCCTTTTCGGTCTGTTCGAAGTTCCCGCCCATGTACGCCGCCAGGTATTGGTTATTATCCAGGTAGCGCTGAAAGCGGGGATCAATTTCATATCGTCCGTCATAGCTAAACCTGTAATTGGCATTGAATTCATAACGGGTACTCGAGATGAAAATAGAACCTATACTTGTTTGTGAATGAAAAGATAACTGAGCCCACGTATAAAACTGGCGATCATCATTAATTAAAGGGTTTTTCGGCTGATATTTCGCGACATCGGAATTACTCGGAGCATCTTCGTAGCGTACCACCCGCGCCATTCCGGACATCATGTGATAAAGCATATGACAATGGAAAAACCAGTCATGTGCTTCATCTGCCAAAAATTCTATTGTTTGTACCTTCATGGGCTCTATACTAACTGTATGTTTCAGCGGGGCAGAATCGCCTTTAGCGTTCAGTACGCGGAAAAAGTGCCCGTGCAGGTGCATGGGATGTTCCATCATTGTTGTATTGTGGAACACGAACCGGACAATTTCGCCTTTTCGGATCAGCAGCCTGTCTGCCTCTGAAAGTGGTTTATTATTGATAAACCAAGTATAACGAAGCATGCTGCCGGTAAGGTATAAATGGTAGGTTCGGACTGTATGCACCCCTTCTGTCACTGTTGCAGAATTCGCCTCCAGCATATCATAGCTTAAAATTTGCCCTTTCCCTCCGAGCCCGAGCAGCATAGACTGGCCGGGACCCATGGGCGTGCCTTTCCCGTCATCTTTCATTTTCATGTCCATACCGCCCATGTCCATCTTCTTCATGCCTCCCTGCATCGACATGCCTGGCATTTTCTCCTTATTTTCCATTTCTTTTTGGGAATGAGCCGCGGACATTCCGGTCATCTGATCCATCTGCATTCCCGGCATATGCATATCCTGCATATTTTGACGACTGGAATCCTTGCCATTCATCTGCATGTTTCCCATCTTCATCATCCCGTCACTTTTCGAAAACTGAAGCCCGTCGTTCTTTACTTTGGAATTGGGAACTGAATTCATTGGCATATTCATCACGCCCATCATTTGGTTGAAGGTGTGGGTAAACCGGTAATAGGGCACCTTCGGAATATCGCTGGCTTTAACTTCCCTGCCGCTTCCAAACCAAGCCGAGACTTTACCTGTGATGTCCTGTGCCGTGGCGCGGAATTCATATTTGCCTGAAGCAGGTATCTTAATGAGCACGTCGTACGTTTCTGCCGTTCCAATCAAAATTTTATCGACTTGAACGGGTTTTACGGCTAAACCGTCCGCCGCTACTACGGTCATTGGGCCACCAGCGTAATTAAGCCAGAAATAACTCGAAGCCGAACCATTGATAATGCGCATTTTGACTGTTTCTCCGGCTTTAAAACGCGTTAAATCCTGATCTCCCTTGCCATTGGCGAGAAAGCGGTCATATTTCACATCCACGAGGTCCATTGCGGGCATGCGCATCCAGTCGAGCTTCAACTTATCACCCAAATATCCTTTACCTATAGCTCCGCCATAGCTTAAAACACTGCCTCGCTGTATAGAGAACCAGTCGCTGCCCCGTTTAAGCATTCGTAAAACTTCTTTGGGCTGGTAATTGGTCCAGTCGGACAACATGAAGACTTGTTCGGGGAAATTATTTTGCGGAACCTGTGGCTGAATGACTATCGGGCCATATAGACCGGCCTGCTCGTCTAACTCCGTGTGCGTGTGATACCAGTAAGTGCCGGTCTGATGTATCGGTATTATATTGGTAAATGTCATTCCGGGCTCAATGGGCACGGTACTGACGTAAGGAACACCATCATATTTATTGGGAACAAGTATGCCGTGCCAGTGAACCGAAGTTGTTTTGTTCAGACTGTTATGTACCCTGATATAAGCTGTGTCACCTTCTGTAAACCTTAAAACAGGGCCTGGTATCTGACCATTGATTGCCAATGCTCTGACACGCTTGCCGGCATAGTTAACAATCGTATCTCCGATATTAAGATCATAGTAAACCCGTTTGCCTGGATGTATAAGATGGTCGTTAAGTGTTGATGAAGTGCTTTTTATCGTGTCGCCGGGTTTGGCCGGCTGTGTGATCATTTTCATATCAGCCATGCTGCCTGACCCCATATTCATATCCCTCATATCCTGTCCTGACATAGGCATATCCTTGTTTTGCATAGCATCTGAATCATCTTTGATGGCTACTTTTGCTTTATTCCCTGTTGAAACATCATTGGAATCGCTCATGTTCATTCCTGGCATGCCATTCGTGGCATTGGCTTTAAAGTGCTTTTTGCTCGTCGGCTTCAAAGCGGTATCGGCTTTCTTTATTTCAATTTGCGATGCTTTTTTGGATTGCTTAGGCTGCATTTTCTGCTGTGGACTCATATTCATATCCGGCATTTCGTGTTGTTGCGCATGGGCGACAAAAGTTACACCGAGGTAACTTATCAGAAATATGGTTTTAATGTTTTTCATCTTAGCGTATTTAGATCTTATCTAATGATTTGCGCGACACTTGGTCTAATAACTTATATTGGCTCGGCGTCAATCCTGTTATTGTTTTGAACTGTGTGGATAAATGGGCGCTGCTGCTGTAACCCATTTTCCAGGCGATCTCATTCATGTTGAGCTCGCCGTATTCCAGCAGTTCTTTTACCTTTTCGATCTTTTGCTGAATAATGAACTTTTCAATAGTGGTATCCTCGGATTCCGAGAACATCCGGCTCAAGTAAGTATAATCCTTATGCAGCCGGTCTGACAGGTAGTCTGAAAAGCTCAGACGGGCATCGGCGAGATCGCTGTGGTGCACTTTTTCAATGATCAGGTCCTTCATCCGCTGTACTACGCGGTCCTTTTCATTGTCGATCAGCTCAAAACCCAACACTTTCAGCGCGGAAGAAATGGCGCTTAACTGATCGGCATCAGGTTCAGGCTGCACAAGGGCATTGCCCAGGGAAATAGTAGGCACCAGGAAACCCAGGTTTTCCAATTGTTGTTTAACGACCATAATGCAACGGTCGCAAACCATATTTTTGATATATAATGTCATGTTATTATTCAAGCTAAAAGTAAAGACAATAGGCAGTCCGGCCGCAGGATGCGGCAATGCTTGAATCAGATAAGAAGGGAACGGTGGGTAATAAATAAACGCTGTACAGCCGAACGCGGCGGGCCGGTAGCATTAAACCATGATATTTTTGCCTCGAATATGCCCCGGACCGGTGCTGCCGAATCATAAGGTAAAAAAAGTGGAGCTACGTGTAATGCGCTCAATTGAAATTCCGGCGAGCTGGTCGAATTTTCCTTGATCACATAATTTCCATGCTGGTTACAGCAACTGCAATCTTTATCTTTTCCGCAGGATTTTTTGTGCCCATATGCTTTCCCCTTACCGTGATCATTATCGTGTTTCTGAAGGGATTTTTCATCATGGCCGTGATCCATATGTTCATCGACCGCAAGCTCCGTTAATTCGTGCTCGGGTTTGCCAAATAAAAATTCGGCACCGCAATGAACCAGGCATACGAACATACCCGTTGTCAACAACAGGTAAAACGCAGCCAGACTTATTGCACCGAACCTTCTCATTTATAGATATACACAGGGATGTCAGAATTGTTTAAAAGTTGATAATTTTTACTATTAATAAAGTCAGCCCATCAGCTCACTAGCTTCGGGCCGACAAATATCAATAATATTTAAAGGGGTTCGGCACTATAACCTTTTGTCTTTAAGGCCGTAACCACTTCGCTTGCTTCCAGGCCTCGATCTGTTTCTATAGTTAGTACCTTTTCCGGAATAGTTGTATTGACTTCCCACTTATTCACGCCTTTTAGACCATCTAAGACTGGCGTTACCGCTGCTATACAACCACCGCATTTGATAGTTGTCTTGAATTTTAAAGTTTCCATTTTTATATTATAATTTATTAAAGATTAAGTTTTGAAAATTTAAGCCGTAAACTGTTGCTGACGACCGATAGAGAACTCAAAGCCATGGCAGCACCGGCAATCATCGGATTGAGTAAAAATCCATTGATAGGAAATAATATACCGGCTGCAATGGGTATGCCGATCAGGTTATAAATAAACGCCCAGAACAGGTTCTGACGAATGGTTCGAACCGTCAGTTTGGAAAGCCGTAAAGCTTTGGGCACGTGTTGCAAATCTGATGAAACAAGCGTGATCTTCGCCACGTCCATCGCAATATCAGACCCTTTACCCATTGCGATGCTGACGTCAGCTTGTGCCAGTGCCTGGCTATCATTAATACCGTCACCGATCATTGCAACGATCTTACCTCCGGCTTGCAGTTTTTTGATAAAGTCCGCTTTATCCGAGGGCATAGTGTCCGCTTCGAAATGGTCGATACCGGCTTCTTTGGCAATAGCGGCGGCGGTTTGAACATTATCGCCGGTTAACATATACACATCAATACCTTGCTTTTTTAACTGGCTGATAGCTGCTGCGGAACCTGACTTGATCGGGTCGGCAATCGCGGCGATGGCCAGCACATTATCCTGATCGGTAAAATAGATAACAGTTTTCGCCTGGTCTAATAGTGTAGATATAGCTGCGTTAAATTCCGCTGGTATGACTATATTTCTTTCTTTGATCAGCTTATGGCTCCCGGCAAAGTAAATTTCATCGCCAAAGCTTGCCTGAACACCCCGCCCGGTTAAACTATTAAAGCCCGATATCCTTGCCGATGTCTTACAATTAGGTTTCAGGTACGCTACAATCGCTTCAGCCAAAGGATGTTCTGATTCTTGTTCCATTGCTAAAAAAATAGCCTGTAATTGTTGCTGATCGGTGGGCAGCGGTGTTGTCCAAAGTAATTTGGTAACCACGGGTTTTCCCTGGGTAATCGTGCCGGTCTTGTCTAACACCACTGCGTTAACCCGATGGGCTAATTCCAGTCCTTCCGCATCTTTGATCAATATACCGTTCTCAGCACCCTTGCCGATACCTACCATAATTGCGGTAGGCGTAGCCAGTCCTAAAGCACAGGGACAGGCAATAACCAATACCGTAACCATCGCCAGTAAGCCTTGTGTTAAAGCATGTTGCCCGCCAAAAAGCAACCAGCCACCCAGGCTTAATAATGCGATCAGCAGTACAATAGGCACAAAAATACCGGCTATCTTATCCACCAGTTTTTGCACCGGCGCTTTCGAGCCTTGCGCATCCTGTACCAATCGGATGATCTGGGCCAGTAACGTTGCGCCGCCGACTTTTTCCGCTGTGAACCTAAAACTTCCTTTTTGATTTAACGTCCCGGTAAAAACCCGGTCTCCTGTTTTCTTTTCCACCGCGACAGGCTCACCGGTGATCATGCTTTCATCTACAAACGAGCTACCTTCATCAACTACGCCGTCAACAGGTATTTTTTCGCCTGGCCGGACTAACAAGCGGTCACCAATTTGTACCTCTGCAATGGCAGTTTCCTTTTCGCCTTGCGCAGTAATCAGCATTACGGTGTTTGGCTGCAAACCGATCAGCTTTTTAATGGCAGATGATGTATTCGATTTTGCGTTTTCCTCCAACAGCTTCCCGAGCATAATAAAAACGATCACCACGGAAGCTGCTTCAAAATACACATGCGGGTGCATGCCCGGGCGATGCCAGAACTCCGGAAAAAAAGTGTTGAATACACTAAACAAAAAAGCGATACCTGTACTCATAGCGACCAGCGTATCCATATTGGCCCGTCCATGCTGTACTTGCTTCCAGGCATTGATAAAGAAGTTTTTGCCCGCTATAAAAAGCACCGGAGCGGTTAATGCCATCATGATATAGTTGGCATAAGGCAAATCCATAAAAACCATCCCAATCAACACGACCGGAACGGTTAAAATGATTGCCCAGGTAATATTTTGTTTAAGCTGCTTAAAGTGATTTTGTTGCGCTTCTGCCTGTTTTTCTTTTCCGCCTTCCGTATCGATGATCAGGTCATAGCCGACCGATTGAACGGACTGCTGTAAACCTGATGGATGAATCACATCAGGGTGATAGGAAACCTTGACCGATTGCGTCGCATAATTCACTTCAGCCTTTTCGACGCCTTTTTGAGCGTTTACCATGGATTCTACACTGGCAGCGCAAGCTGCACAGGTCATTCCTGTAACAGGAAAAGTAAGTGTGGTAATTTGGGGTGCTGACATATAATTCTTTTACAGCACAAATTTACCTCTGCCGGATACTTATATAATTACAGGATTCTGCTAAGATTTTATAGAATACCGTTTGAGTTTTACTGTCTGCCACAAATTCCCTATTATTGAATATTGGTTGATAGTAAAAACTAATATCTAAACACCTTATAAACTTCTATCCTTATGGACAATTACTTTCTGGTCAAACAGCCTTACGCGGTAAATGAGTTGAAACGGTCATCGTTAGTCGATTTTGTCAACAAGGGCCTGCGGTTCATGCGTACGGGTTACCAGGTTAAACAACTGGACACCAATGTCGACATGAACACGCCTGAACAGCGCATTAATTATTATCACTTACTGGATTCGGTAATTTTTAACGGAGTTGCAGGAGAAGTAGTTGAATTAGGATGTTTTACCGGGCAATGCGCGCTTATTTTTGAGAAAGTGATCGAATTAAACGCTTCACCAAAACAGCTTCACCTTTACGACAGCTTTTTTGCCACTTTTACCGTCAAAGGAAGTGTTGAAGAACAGCTTAAAGCCAACTTTGACAAAGCTAAATTAAAGCAGCCAATTGTACACAAAGGCGATTTTAAGACCACCTTGCCGAATGAATTACCAGCGGAGATCGCATTTGTGCATATAGACTGCGGTTTCGGAGGTGATAAGCTGGAGCACAAAGCGGTTATGCTGCATTGTTTTGAAAGTATCTATCCACGCATGGCTAAGAACGCCATTTGCATTCTGATGGACTATTATGATGCCGAAGCAGGTGCTGAAGGCCTGGACATCAATCCTGGTGTCAAATTGGCCTACGACGATTTTTTTGCGGATAAGCCTGAAAAGATCGTTTGCCTGTGGGGGAACCAATATAACCATGCCTATTTCCGCAAAGCTCAATAGCGGCGTCACATTCTGCGGTATTTAATCTGGTTGTTCTGTTCCCAGACGAAGAAATTAGACGTTATACTTAATTGAGCAGTTTTCAGGTAGCCGCCGGTTCCGATCATCAGCGGTTTTTTTTGAGGATAAGTGATCACATTCAGCGTATCTCCGGCTTGGTAAGTGATCAGCGGCTTTGTTCCATTGCCTGCAATACTGCAAGTTCTTCCCCTGGCAAGATATATCTCCGGTTCGCCGGGCGTGGCATAATAAATATTGCCTTTACGCTGCCATACGGTTTGTACCGTATTCGCTGTTGTGATCCGCAGACCGCCGCCATCCATCGGGCAGCCGTTCAATTTCCATGTATCCATGCCCATTTTGACTGCCGGAGAAAATGTCTTTCCCTGATCAGATGAGCGGACCACATACAGATCTCTTGAACCATTCAGCCAGTTCCTGAACATAAGTGCAATACTTGTGCCCTTAACGGCAACGCTCGGCCTGCAACATTCGCACACGTGCTGATCGGGTGATTGGTAAGCCATGATGTTTTTTGACCATTTAGAGGATTTTTCGGTCAATGATGAAAAATAAATTTGATTATGTTTTCCTATCCTTGTATCCAGCCAAACAGCATAGAAATTATCTTTATCGTCAGCGGCTATATTCATTAGTCCTTCTGGTGCCGAATTTTTCAGGTCGTTTACAATGCCCATGTAGTTCCATTTGGCAGTACCATGGTTGAGTCGATACCAGTGGATATTCCCCATTTTGTCCATTGCAGTGATCACAGAAATTTTGTTAGAACTGGTAAATTGCGGCCCTCTCGACATGCCGAGGTGCATATCAGGAACTTTACCAACCAGTAACGGTTTGTTAAAAGATACGCCATCATCGATTGAAGTGGCGCAAAAAATCTGATCATCTGAGCCGAATACAACCCTTATGATTCCTTTAGTGTCGACACTTACCTGCGGCTGCTGCCCGTTTCCTATAAAATTAGTTGGGAACTTTGATAATGATGATAAACTAAAAAATGCCAATGCGGGCAAAATCATAAAAGGAACTTTTTCATTAGCAAGCAGGTTAATCTAAGTTAAAAGTGAGTACGTCTTTGGCATTGTGTCCGGCATCAGCCATAAGAGCTGAAGAACGAGCGATCAGACCATAGATTATTTCCGCTACTACATAAGCAGTATTTAATAAAATACCGATCATAAATGCTTTTCCGTGATTGGCTATGGTGGGGTTATGCGTGTGTGCCATATTTACTTATTTTATATATGCGATTAATTGATCTTAGGCAGGCCCATTCAAAAATACGGCGTATTTCGTCAACAGAACTGGTCATTATTTGCGCTATCTGAGTTAAATTAAATTCCTCCTGATCTTTCAGTATAATAATCATTAGTTCCTTAGACGTTAAGCCATTTACTTGCACCATCGCTTTTTCCAGAAACACCATAGCGTGCATTGCCGTTAGATGATATAAAGCCAGGTCAATAGCACTTTTAAAAATTTCCGTCCTCCACAATTTCAGGAAAACGTCTTGAATTAACTCATCAATATCTTCATGATCAATGCCTAATTTTCTCAGAAAGCAATATAGCTTCCGGCTGTAATTGTCTATAATTTCTTTAAATGCTTCTTTCCTTGTCGTGTTTTTTTGAAAACGGCTCATCAGTGTTACATCATCAGTTGCGACTAAGATGGTTTTTCGTATTTATTAAAAATCTATTCCAACTTCATCTTCTGTATTCTCACGGCGTTTAAGATCGCTAACAGGGCAACCCCTACGTCTGCAATGACCGCTTCCCACAAATTAGCTACACCACCTGCGCCAAGAACCAAAACAATGACCTTTACCACCATGGCGATAGTGATGTTCTGCCACACGATCTGTTTAGTTATCCGTCCGATCATTGATGAGCCTTAACGGGGTTAGTTCATCCAGCACCTCATTGCCGTGCAGGTCAAGCTCGCAGGAAATCACAATGTCCCATTTAATTCTACACTCGCAGTGCAGGCGGCGCATGTCATCTTGTTAACCGGGAAATTACGTGAGGAATATTCGTGATATCATTGATGCGTAGAAAAAAAATGGCTGGAATGAAAAGAATATTGGAGCGACTGGATGAGTAATTAAAACTTGAAAAAAGCAGCACCTATACCACCTCTTTTAAATCTACGATAGATATTTTCCTACAATCGGCATCCTTCTTCCTACACCAAAGGCTTTCCGGCTGACGCGAAGAATGGGGCAAAATTGATTTCGTTTGAATTCGGCCGTGTTGACCAGTTTTAGAATGCGGCTTACCACTGCTTGATCAAATCCCAGATCACTGATTTCCTTCGGACCTTTTCTACGCTCGATGTATTCGTACAGGACACGGTCTAAGATAACATATTCCGGTAGTGAATCCGTATCCTTCTGGTTTTCACGTAACTCGGCAGAGGGTGCCTTTGTCAGGATATGGTTTGGGATAACCTCCTTTTCCCGGTTTAAAAATTGGGCCAGCGCAAAAATTTGGGTTTTATAAAGGTCGCCCAGAACAGACAGCCCTCCCGCCATGTCCCCGTATAAGGTTCCGTAGCCAACAGCAAGTTCGCTCTTGTTAGATGTATTTAGCAGGATATGTCCAAACTTATTGGCGAATGCCATCAACAGGTTGCCCCGGATTCGGCTTTGGAGGTTTTCTTCTGCGATACTGAAAGGCAGGTCATTAAACACCGGCTGTAAGGTATTCAAATATTTATCGTAAATATCTTTAATCGCGAGCACATCATAAGTATTGCCCAGGTTCTTGCTCAACTGCTCCGCGTCAGCGAGTGAATGGCCGGAGGAATATTGAGAAGGCATAAGCAGCACCTGTACATTTTCTTTTCCTAACGCCGCTACTGCTAATGCCTGTACCACAGCACTGTCAATGCCGCCACTTGCGCCAAGTGTGGCTTTGGAGAAACCCATTTTGGCAAAGTAGTCCCGGATCCCTAAAGTAAGGGCATTGTAAATGTCAGAAATATTCTTGGCGCTTGTTAAATAAGGGAGAATATTGTCGCTTTCTTTCAGCCTGGCCACTCGCTCATCGATGAACTGATAAATTTCGGCATTGTCAGGCATCGCATCGGTAACATCTTCGGTTAACGTCACATAGTAGTCTTCCTCAAAATATTTCAGTTCTTTGCATAGCCTTCCTAAGCCGTCGAAGACCAAACTACCGCCGTCAAAAATAATTTCGGTCTGCGCTCCAACAGTATTGCAATAAATAATGGGAATATTATATTTTTTGATGTTGGCCAGGATGATCTCTTTGCGATCATCGTCATGGTCGTAGTCAAAAGGGGAAGCAGTTACGTTTATTAAAAGTGTAGGATTTTCTGAAATTAATAACTCCATGGGAGAGACCCGGTATAAAGGATTTTCAGAAAGGTTCCAGATATCTTCGCAGATCGTAAGCGCAATTTTTTTTCCCTTAAATTCAATAATCTTCCATTCGTTGGTCGGTTCAAAATATCGGTATTCGTCAAATACATCGTACGTCGGTAACAAAGACTTGTTCGCCACACCTATGATCTGCCGGTCATAAAGGAAAATTGCCGAGTTGAACAAATCTTTACCTTCAGGTAAAGGGTTTCGTTGAGGGGAACCGATGATTACGCCGATGCCATCTGAATGAACTTTAATAAGATCAATGCTTTCTTCGCATTTGGTGATAAAATCATTGAATTCCAGAAAGTCCCTGGGCGGATAACCGCAGACGCACAATTCCGAAAAGATGATGAGGTCCGCTTGATCGCCCTTTGCCTTTTCAATCGCTTTAATTATTTTATTCCGATTGTACTCAAAATTACCAATATGATAATTTTGCTGTGCTATTGCTATCTTCATATCAATATATGCAGTTTAGAACTATGATGTGCTTGACAAATACAAGTCTGATTCGCTAAACTTTGTTTTAATAGAAAGCATTGAATGGGTTTACAGTTTCATTCTTTGTATACGCACCGCATTCAAAATAGCTAATAAGGCAACGCCTACGTCTGCAATCACCGCTTCCCAAAGACTGGCTACTCCGCCTGCACCTAATACTAACACGATCACTTTCACGACCATTGCCAAAATTATATTTTGCCAAACCACCCTCTTGGTAATTCTACCGATCATGACAGCCAATGTAATTTTTGATGGCTGATCGTTCTGAATAACAATGTCTGCTGTTTCGATGGTGGCATCACTACCTAAACCGCCCATGGCAATCCCGGCATCGGCCAGGGCAACTACAGGTGCATCATTAACGCCATCACCCACAAAGGCGATACGGCTTCCACTGTCTTTAAACCACTGAACTTTTTCGACCTTTCCATCCGGAAGCAAATCGCCGTAGGCTTTATCAATGCCCAACGCTTTGGCGACCTTATCTACAACTGCCTGTTTGTCTCCTGACAGCATAACCGTTTGAAGTTTTAAGCTATGCATCCGCTCAATTGCTTCTTTAGCATCTTCTTTAATCTCATCAGCAATGGTGATATAACCTGCATACTTATTATCTACTGCTACTACCACCACGGTATCTACCAAATTATCAACCTCAGAAGGATAGGTAACACTAAACTTTTTCAACAACTTGGGATTTCCGGCCAATACAATTTTGCCTTCGACCGTTCCTTTCAGGCCATGACCTGATATTTCTTCGACATTTTCCGCTTTCAAGTTTGCTTTATCGCCTGCATATTCAACTACGGCTTTGGCAATCGGGTGGGTGGAGTTTGCCTCGATAGCGGCTGCGATTTTAATCAACTCGGCTTGATCAAAATTATCGGTAACAACTTCCTGTACTTTAAATACCCCTTTTGTCAAAGTGCCTGTTTTATCCATAATGACTGTGTCAATCATGGTCATGACATCTAAGAAGTTGGAGCCCTTAAACAGGATACCGTTTCGGGATGCAAGCCCGATTCCGCCAAAGTAACCAAGCGGAATAGATACTACCAGTGCGCAAGGGCAGCTAATGACCAAAAATACCAATGCGCGGTAAAACCACTGTTGAAAGTTGTACGGATCGGTAAAGAAATAGGGAACAAAGCACAGTAGTAATGCCAGCCCGAAAACAATTGGCGTGTAGACTTTTGCAAAGCGACTGATAAAAAGTTGCGTTTGTGATTTACGGGCCGTGGCATCCTGAACCATTTCCAGTATCTGACTCAATTTGCTGTCCTTAAACAACGCTTTGACCTGTACCTCACTTACTTTATCCAGGTTAATCATACCCGCCAAAACCTTTTCACCCTTGCGTTTAGTATCGGGTTTGCTTTCGCCGGTTAAGGCTGCGGTGTTAAAACTGGCGGTATCTGAATATAGTTCGCCATCCAGTGCCACCTTTTCACCCGCTTTCACTTGTATGATCTCGTCAACCTTTACAGTCTTCGGGTCTACATTTGTTGTCTTACCATCCCGCATAACCGTAACGCTATCCGGCCTTATATCCAGCAGTGCTTTAATGCTTTTCTTTGCACGGTTTACGGCGGCATCCTGAAACCATTCACCAATCGAATAAAACACCATTACGGCCACACCTTCGCTGTAAGATCCGATGCTGAAAGCCCCGATAGTGGCAACGCTCATCAGGAAAAACTCGTTGAAAAAATCGAAATGCTTTGCTTTGCGCCAGGCCATACCTAAAACATTATAGCCAGCCAGCACAAATGCAACCAAAAAGATGATGAGGTTGACCGGGAATGGTGGTTGCCATTTAAAGCCATACTCCAGCGTCAGCATGATGATCAAAATGAGCAGCGCAGTAAGCAACGGCCAATGGCTCAGCCAGGTTTCCCCTTCCTCGGGTTTGTTCATTTCAACGACTTCATGATCTTCTTTTGTAATCTTCGAATCCAGGTCTTTGTCTTTAATGATATTCACCTGAAGGCTATCATTTTTAAAATATGAATCCTGTCCGTTTACCTGTGCTGATGACTGCTTTTTTTATTTTCTTCTTCCATTATTGCGAGTTTATGAACGTGCAAACTAAATCTAAGTTTAGTAGCAGGCTGCCGATTTGTTTCATGTGAATAAATAGTTCTTTTAGCTGATAACTATTTATTAATTGAAATTAATTATTTAATTTTTATTAATTGAAAAAACAAGACCAATAAATAACTTGATAAGCGACGGTCAAAATCAATTATCTAAACTATTTCCATCCACCGTGGGCCGGGCATAGTTTTTTGCCGATTCCTGCCTATATTAATGAACTAAATATTAATAAGACCAATTTTTTTTGAATGTAAGATCGCCTCGCTATTTTCCTTAAAAAAACAAGTGTCTATCCCATGGTTTTCGATTTCTGATAGTAAATCCATTGTAAGTAATTCTTTAACCGGGTTAATGTTTCTAATATACACTGCAATGATGCGTTTGGGATGTTTCTTTACGATGGCAGCATAAATCATAGGGTCTTTTTGTGAATTGTCTCCCAAGAGAACGAACTTTTGATTGGCGAAATCATTAAGGATTCTTAATATCCAAATCATTTTTGCGTCGTGTTTAGCTTTGCGTTTATTCAAAAGGCGGTGCCATGAAGTAAGATTATTTAACAGGAAGATACCTTTCGGCAGTTTATTGATAGCAAAAAAATGTTTCAGGTCGTCATATAAGTTCCATTCACTGCTTGAGATGTAAAAAAAAGGATTGGTTATGTAGCCATCGGTATGCGATAACGACAATAAACGGTAATGTTCAACTGCATCGTCAAATACTTTCCTTGAATAGGGGTTTTTAGTCAAAAGGGTCTTTAGTTTCTTCAAAAGGTAGGCAGAATGAGAAACCAATACAGTATCGTCAATGTCAGATATAAAAGCATATTGGGTAGAATGGGGTACATATATTCTTCCTTCACCTCTTATCTGAATGCTTTCTTTTTCATCTAAAACATTAACTTTAACATCATGCCATCCGGAAGCCACTTTAGCAATTGATTGCCATTCAAACAAAAAAAAACCATCATTTCCGGTTTTTGCGTATAAGTTGTAATTCTTCCATATTAACTGAACCCTCACATTTGCAACGGGTTTAACGGAGAACATTCTTAACATATGAATAGCATTTAAAAAGGGATTGTTGGAATAATGACGAGTTGCGGTTTTGTTTCTTAATAAAACATGACCAGATATAAAAAAGTTATCAGTGTAGCCATACCCATCATAAACTCGAACACTTCTTTCATTTTTACCTATTTTCATTTTTCTACAAATAGTGCGCTAATTAAATTACCGGCTTGTTAAGGTCTTTTTCAGACTTAGAACATGATTAATTACTTCTTTTCGCTGCTGAACCCCTGTAGCCAAGGCTAAAATCAAATATAACCAGGAGAGATAGGTTAACGAATGAATCGTGGTTATTTCGTCGTTCCGGTAAATAAAAGCAATCAAGAGTTGGATGGCAAAAAGAAAAAGCAGTATTAACCCTTTCTTAAGAGAAAAATTTAAGTTTAGTAAAAGGGACAAGGCAAAAAGCGATTGGGCTGCGGTTAAAAAAAACTCCTCCCTTTGCCTGGCATCCAAAGGTAAATGTCCCCAAGTTCCGCCGCCTATAGAATAAGCAAGCGGAATCATTCCAACGAGCAATGTCCATTGATTGATCTTATCACTGATCAGTGCGGATAGGGCAGACTCCGGTTTAAGTGCGAGAGTTAGCAGGATGGCAATAATAATTGTTGGGGCCTCACTGGCCAGCGGAGCTAGCCACTGGATCAGCAAAAATTTATTTAGCCCCAATTGCCCGCCTGTAGCGATCAGCGATTCTGCAAATGGTTCTGCGGATAATAAAATGACAAATGCCGCATAAACGCCCAGGCCGGTGATGATCAGATATTGCTTCTGCTTTGATAATTTAGTTAAAGCGGCGGCTGGCCCAATTTCCTCTTCCACCTCTAGCCCTCCATCGGACCTTTTACCGGTTCGCCATAAGTACATAGAGTATACAATGATAAGAATAAGATTGTCCCACAGATCAATTTTATTTTTCAGGACAATGACAAAGGAATATAGACTTGCAAGGAATAAGAACGCTATTTCCGTGAAATTCTCCTTAGCTAGTGTAACACTTTTTTTCTTACTTTGCCACCAATAGAGTAAAACGATTAACGGCCACGCCAACCCTACCAAAAGCCGGTTGGCACCGGTCATATTCGCAGCGGCAAAGCCGACGTATTCTGATCCTGGATGCCGGCCTGCCTGAAAACTGTAATAGATATCTACTGCATATTCGGGAAGCACTGTGATCAGGGCCAATACTGCAATGGCCAGTCCCTTTGCAACAAACTTTTCGGCGGATTCCAATCCCCAGGAAAGCAGAAAGCCGGCACCCAATAGTGCGAAAAAAAAAATAACAGTAGCAATAATCGAAGGAGGGTGCAGACCACCCAATCGCACAACTACCCCTGTTAAAGTGGCTGCAATAGCAAATGCAACAGACAGATAAAATTTTTTCATATAGTGTGAAATGATAATAACATGTTAAAAATGATTTGTTTTTGGAAACAACAAAAATTGTTTTTAAAATAAATTTTAATTCTTTAGCAAAAACCTGGCAATGATATTTACACTCAGTACGTAAAATTACCTTAAATGAAAAAGATCAACTCCCATTCACCCAAACCAGGCTTCTTGTCATCCTTATACTGCGAATAATACAATCAAATCATTCAAAATTGTTTAAATAGCAAAATGAATTACACTACGGTGTGATAATTGTCAATACATTTGGCAATATATAAGCCTTAATTTCATTTATGACCCCTAAATATTCTCCATCAACTTGAAAATGAGCCTTTTTCTTAGTTTGAATATAAAGTGTTTTTGTTTGCAGGATCTCCGTTTTTGTATAATCATAGGGCGTATGCGTTATCATCATTTTAAAGATTTCCGCTATTGAAATCTTTTTGAGAATGATCACCTCGAAAACTTCATCGTCCAGTCTGCCAATAGGATTGATCAACGCCCCGGTACCATATCTGGTCGCGTTCGCGATCACAAGCATTGCCGCATCTCTTTTGATCGAGGTACTGTCGGTTTGAATGGTTACGCAAACAGTAGGCTTATTCCAAAAGACCTTCCATGAAGCTTTAACATAGCCCCACATTCCTCTGTCGTTAGCGGTGTCGAATTTTTTTATCATGAATGCATTGAATCCTATATCGCTTAAATGAATACACAGATGGTCATTGATTTTTACAAGATGCACTCGCTTTGTACCCCCGTTTACGATAACGTCCAGAGCCTTGAGGGGATCTTCCGGTATCATCAGTTCTTTCGCCAGGCCATTAGCAGAGCCTGCTGGTATGATACCTAATGGGATTTGTGTTCCTTGTAAATATTGCGCCACCATTTTAACCGTTCCGTCGCCACCTACAGCGACTACTTTATCCGGAATATAGTTCTTTATCTTTGTTTGAATGCTCTCGGGATGACAGGGAACAGTTAGATGAAATAATTCAACGCAATAATCGGAAGTTTTATAAAAGTTTTTAATAATGCTATCCCAGTCTATGTCCTTGCAGCCAGATCCGGGATTAATTATAAATAGTATTTTGATACCCAAGGTGCTTTTCATAGGTCGTGTCTTATTAATGAAGTATGGGTTTTTAAGGATAAAAGCTATACCCGGAGATTTATTCCGGGTATAGGATGTCAGTTAACTGGCTTTGATTTTTATTTTTTCCTTCCAGCGTTTGTACCATAATTGCCTGTCCAGCGACAGTAGAAAATATAGCATGCAAGAAGCTACGACAGCAATAATAAACATGTCCAATCCAACGGTAACACCGACTGCTGCCGTACACCAAACGGTTGCTGCGGAAGTTAAGCCATACGCGCCGTTAGCACCTTCGTTTTTGGAAATGATACCAGCGCCTAAAAAACCAATACCGATAATAATGTTGGCAATGATCCGGGAGGCAGAGGTAATATCATTAAAACTGTCTGCTATAGCGGTAAACAGGGTAGAACCGAAACAGATAGCGGCGTAAGTGCGGATACCCGCATCTGCTCCCTGTTTTTCGCGATCATATCCTATAAAAGCGCCAAAAATAAAAGCCACAAAAAGTTTACCCACCATCACCAGTTCGAAATTCATATCCATATCTAAGATTTTCATGGTTGGTTATTCGCCCTCCTCGCCTGCGTTGGTCATTTTGCCTAATGCGAAAAATGCCCCTGTGATGATAACTTTAGCAGTTGGTGATATTTCTTCCAATAGCTTTATTTCTGTATAGCCCATATTATTTGCACCCTTCACCACCTTCACCCTTCTAAAGGACAATCTGGGTTCTTTTTGTTCATTTGCTTCAGTCGCTGTCCCGGAATTTTTCGCCGGTTTTTCTTTGGTTTCACTTGGCTTCTTTTCACCATCACCCTGTTCACTCACCTGAACAAAAATGTAGTCCTGGCCCTGATAGGTCACAATAGCTTCATCCGGCAGCGAGGGCACCACAGCATTGCCCACATTCACCATTGCATTGATGCTCATGCCTTCAATCATGCCTTTTTTGTCTCCCAGAACACCGGCCCTTACTGCAATGGTTGTGGAGCCGTCTTCAAAGGCCGTTCCGATAGCATTGATGACAGCCTGGTGTTCTTTGGCAGGGTTATTCGTTATATTAAAACGGATGGTTTGATCTAAGTGGATTTTAGGCAGGTCTTTTTCATACATAAATAATTTTACCTGTAAACGGTCGTTATTAACTATTTCCGCTATGACGGTATTCGCATCTGTGTAGGTGCCGATTTCGGCACTAACCTTGCTGACGGTGCCTGTTACCGGTGCCCTGACAGCTAAGCTGGAAGTAATCTTGCCGCTTGCTACGCTTTCCGGCGAAATGCCTAAGGTCGACAACTGAGTGTAAAGAGCATCCTTTTCCGTATCCAATGTCTTTAGGTCACTCTCCGCCTGCTGAAGGTTCTTTCTGGCACCGGCGTTCCCGGTAACAAGGGTCTTTTGCCGGTCATATTCCAGTTTAGCCAGGTTGAGCTTAGTATTAACGGTCAAATATTGTTGCTGCATATTGACCAGATCAGGGTTGACAATCGTGGCGATAGATTCGCCTTTATGAACAAGGCTGCCTGGAACAATGGTCAGGGTACGAACAATACCGTTAAATGATGAGGTGACTTTAGCTTTAAATTGATTGGGGACCTCTAATACCCCATTCACTTTAAACGAGGAACTTATCCCTCGCGGTTCGATATGGCCCAGTTCGATGCCGATGGCTTTCATCTGCTCGTCTGTAAGTTCAACATTGTCCGGATTATCCGCAACGGGTGCAGCAGTGTCCTTTGGGGCTTCAGTTTTCTCCGGAGCGCCTTTATCTTTACTATTGGTACAGGCCGTGCACAGGGTCAAGGCCAGCAGAAAATATACTATTGTAATTGCTTTCATGTTTCTATTGATTGATATAATAATTTACTTCGATAACCGCCTGGTTGTAGTCGTTTAAAACATCCAAATAATTCCGTTGAATATCTATCGCCTGCGTGATAAACTGCGACAGTTCGGCAAAGCCTATCTCGCCTGAACGGTAAGCCAATGTTGCCGCCGCTACAATCGCATTAGCCTGCTTCAGTCCGGTAGTCTCATAAAAAGTTAAGCTTGCTTTAGATCGCTCAAGCTTTTGTACCGCCTGTAAGTAAGCCGTATTCAGATTGAGCCTTTCCAGGTTTAATTGCTGCTCCTGGACATTTTTCTCAATTTCTGCAGCCTTGATCATCGTATGATACCCCCTTGTAAAAATGGGGATCCGGGCAGTTACAGAAAATCCTGAATAAGGGTTTTGTACACCATAAAGCCGTTGAGAGAAAAATCGTCCTTCAAAATCCGGATAGCGCGATTGTTTTTGCAGTCGTAATCCCGCATCGGCGATAGCAACATTTTGCTGTTGCAGCTGTATTTGAGGATGACTTTCGATCGCGGCGGCATAAGAACTTATTGGCAGCTTTTCCAGGGGCCCCTGTTCCGAAAACAGGTTGCTTTCACTTCCGGTAAGCTGTCTTAAGGACTGCTGCTGAATGCGGATGTCACTGTTAAATTGCTTTATCTGCGATTCCAGTTCCCGCAAACGCGCTTCGGCGGCTATGCTATCCAGTCCTGCAACATCACCGACCCTTACCTTTAACCTTGCGGCTTGATAAGTTGTCGTGTAAATGCTATCCAGCCTTGTATAAAGATTTTTACGCTCCTGTAAATACCAGATCGTATAATATACTTTTCTGATATCCCGGCGAATTTCCAGTCGTGACCTATTGATCGTAAGCTGGTCGAATTTAGACTGTTCTTCCAGTAGGTTTCTCCTGGCTTTATAAACGCCCGGCCATTCCAAAGCCTGGGATAGGCCTATTTTTAAAACGCCGTTTGGATTATCGATATTTTTTCCGGAACGCAAATCTTCATTTTCGGCAAATATGCCTGTTTTAGGAAGCTGGCCGGCTGTTCCGATTAAAGTTTGAGACTTATTTAGTTGCAGCTGGTAAACTTTTAACTGGAGGTTACCACGCATGGAAGTATCAATACCACTTCTTGCCGGTATTTGCTGTGCATACGTTTTTTGGCTCACCCCAAAAAGTGATAGCAAAATAACGACGGTTGCAACAAGGCCTTTGCCAGGCAAACTTACTTTTTTCTTAACAAAGAGAATGTACAATAAAGGAAGCACGATTAGGGTTAAAAAGGTAGCCGTTATTAATCCCCCGATCACCACGGTAGCTAAAGGCTTCTGGACCTCGCCACCCGCACCTGTTGACAACGCCATCGGCAAAAATCCGAGCGATGCTACGGTGGCAGTCATCAGGACCGGCCGCAACCTTAAACTTGTGCCCACCATGACCCGCTTCAATACATCGGTTATACCCTCCTTTTCCAACTGATTGAACGTACCGATCAGTACAATACCATTCAATACGGCAACGCCAAAAAGCGCTATGAAGCCCACACCCGCAGAGATACTGAAAGGCATACCACGAATAAGCAGGGCTGCTACACCCCCAATGGCAGACATCGGTATGGCGGTAAAGATCAGCGTAGCTTGTTTGAACGAATTGAAGGCAAAAAATAACAGCAGATAAATTAAAAACAAGGCTAAAGGTACAGCGATCATCAATCTTGCCGAAGCTTTTTGCAGATTTTCAAATGCACCGCCATAAGTCAGATAATATCCCTGCGGCAGTCTCGTCTTGTTGAGTTTGGCCTGTATGTCCTTCACTACACTTTCGACATCCCTGCCCTGGACATTAAAGCTGATCACAATCCTTCGCTTTCCGGATTCGCGGCTGATCTGGGCTGGCCCGTCTTTTAAGTTTATACTGGCAATCTGGCTTAAAGGTATCTGCAGTCCTGAAGGAGTGGATATAAAAAGATTCCCGACATCTTCTATCGAAGTTCTGAAAGTCGTATCTAAGCGGATAACCATATCAAATCTTCGCTCGTTTTCGAATACCGCGCCTGCCGCTTTACCGGCAAAAGCCGAACTGATGGTGGTGTTGACATCCTCAATATTCATCCCATAGTTGGCGATCTTTGTCCGGTCAAGAAGGATATTGATCTGCGGAAGGCCGCCTGTACGTTCTATCTGCGGCGTAGATGCGCCCTGTACAGAACTGATGATTTTACCTACTTTAGGCGCTAAGGCTGCCAGCGTATCCATGTTTTCACCAAATATTTTAATCGCAACGTCCTGTTTTACACCGGTCATCAGTTCATTAAAACGCATCTGAATCGGCTGACTTCCTTCTACAAAAACCCCGGGGATCACATTCAATTTTTTTTCAATGGTTTCTCTTAGTTCTATAAAATCCATTTTTGACTGCCATTCATCCTCGGGTTTCATTTTGACGATCATATCGGTCATTTCGGGCGGCATAGGGTCGGTCGGTATTTCAGAACTGCCGGTTTTTCCAACAACTGACTCCACCTCAGGAAAACTTTTTATAATTCGCTCCACCTGCATGGAGGTTTTTATGCTTTGGGAAAGGGAAGTGCCCTGCGGCATCAAAACATTAAAGGAATAATCCCCCTCCTTTAGTTGCGGAATAAATTCGCCGCCCATTTTACTGAATATAAAAAAGGTCACGAGCATTAAAACACCGGCAGATGCTACTACCGCTACCTTCCTCTTGATGGCCCAGTTCAGCATCGGATTATATCCTTTTTGGATCCAATTCATCATTTTATCGGCAAAAGTTTCCTTATGCTCTATTTTTTTAGAAAGAAACAACGATGACATCATCGGAATATAAGTTAAGGACAGCAGCAATGCACCAACAATGGCAAAGCCTACTGTCATCGCCATTGGTCTAAACATTTTACCTTCAATTCCTTGTAAGGAAAGAATCGGGAGGTAAACGATCAGGATAATGATCTGACCAAAGGCAGCTGAATTCATTAACTGTTTGGCACTCCCTTCTACCGTCTGATCCATCTGATCCTGCGTATAGTTAATCTGTTTGGATGCCCCCTGATGGGAAGCTAATTTATGAAGGACGCTTTCTACGATAATTACGGCCCCATCTACGATCAGCCCAAAATCTATCGCTCCCAAACTCATCAGATTTGCCGAAACGCCAAATACATTCATTAAGGCAAGTGCAAACAGCATGGATAATGGAATAGCAGAGGCCACAATCAGCCCCGCCCGGAAGTTACCCAGAAATAAAACCAGCACGATGATCACGATCAATGCCCCTTCCATTAAATTGTGCTCTACCGTAGATATGGCGCGGTCGATCAAACTCGTCCTGTCTAAAAACGGTTCGATCTCTATATCTTCAGGCAACGTTTTTTTGATGGTCTCAATTTTTTCTTTGACCTGTTTCACTACTGCAAAACTGTTGGAGCCCTTTAGTAGCAGGACAATTCCAACTACCGCCTCTTCTTTACCATTAAATGTCGCAGCACCGTAACGGATAGCATTTCCTATCCGAACATTCGCTACATCTTTAACAAGTACGGGTGTGCCCGTATTTTTGACAACTATATTGCGGACATCCTCTAAAGAATTGACCAGCCCTATCCCCCGGATAAAATACGCATTGGGACTTTTGTCGATATAGGCTCCACCTGTATTCTGGTTGTTCTTCTCAAGTGCCGTGAATATTTCCGGTATACTGATGTTGAGTGCTTTTAACCTGGACGGGTCTATAGCGACTTCGTATTGTTTTAATAAACCGCCAAAGCTGTTGACCTCGGCCACGCCTGGTGTACCATAAAGCTGGCGCACCACGACCCAGTCCTGCAAAGTACGCAGGTCCATAGCGGTATATTTATGTTCACTTCCTTTTTTGGGCCGGATGATATATTGATATATTTCACCGAGTCCTGTACTTACAGGTGCCAATTCGGGGCTGCCCACACCCTGGGGCATGCGGCTTTCGGCCTCTTTTAACTTTTCACTCACTAACTGTCTTGCGAAATAAACATTGACGTCGTCGTGGAAAACAATCGTTATTACAGAAAGGCCAAACCGTGAAATTGACCTCATTTCTTCTACATCCGGCAAGTTAGCCAGACTTTGTTCTATCGGATACGTGACAAATTGCTCCACTTCCTGTGAAGCAAGTGTTGGTGTGACCGTAATAACCTGTACCTGGTTATTGGTAATGTCGGGCACTGCATCGATAGGCAACTGCATCGCGCTCCATATTCCCCAAAGAATGAGGCCAAGCGTCATCAGGCCTATGATGAATTTATTTTTTATCGAAAATTCTATTATTTTATTTAGCATAGTGATTTAGTGCTTTGAAACCATGTGGTAATATCTAATGGCAATACCGATCATCGCTAAAATCAAAACGATCGATACAATGATCATCGAAATGATTCGTAATACGCGCATCCATCCAGTGCGGGCATAACTTTTTTTGTTATAAGATATAACACGATGTTTGTTCGGCAATGCTCTTTTCTTTCGAGCCATACCTTTCTATTAAAGTTTAACAAATAGACATTCCATGCGGACAGGCATAGAAATAACAGAGATCTAAGAACGGGATCTCGGCGGCTGCCATATGGCTAACGCCCTGTAGGATACTTCTTCGGTTGAAAGACGGGTATAAATCTTTTTTACTCTGGGTAAAATAATGATACTCAGGAAAAACGTTTTGGCAAAGACCGGGGTCTGGCAAGTTGAACAGGGCCAAAAGGGAGAGCATTGTTCGTTATTGCTTTGTTTACGTTCCTGGCCGTTTAATGCACTTTTAATTTTTACGGCGATGCCACGAGTATTTGCTGAGCTTTTTTCCTTACACGGAAAAAAGCTCAGTAGCATTACAATGACGCTTAATATGTAACAAGCCGCTTTCAATTCACAAATATATAATATTTATATTCCTTTGTTGTAATTATCTGTCAATGACATGTTTTCATCATTTGAGAATCTGGTAAACACCAAAACTTAGCAGATAGGCCAAACCTGTCATGTATAAAAATTGTATCACCGGCCATTTTAATGCGTTGGTTTCCTTGTAAACAACCACCATTGTACTCATACACTGCATAGCAAATGCGTAAAAGATCAAAAGCGAAAAACCTACAGCTGTAGTAAAAACAGGTAAACCGGTATCAAGGTTTTTTGCTTTTTTTATTTTTTGCAGGATCGCTTCCTGATGGTGGGCGTCACCATCAGCACTGTAAATAGTTGCCATTGTACCGACAAATACCTCTCTTGCTGCAAAAGAGGTGATCAAGGCGATGCCAATTTTCCAGTCATAACCCAACGGCCTGATCACAGGTTCAATTGTCTTACCAAGTATCCCTGCATAAGACGCTTCTAATTTTGCTGAAGCGACCAGCCGTTCACTTTCCGGGGCAGAGACTTTTTTGTCGGACCGCTGTGCTTGATAATAGTGTTCTATCACGGCAAACCGGCCAGGAGGGGCATAGCTGGCCAGCACCCAGAGAATGATAGAGACTGCAATAATGACCTTTCCAGCCTGGAAAGCAAAGGCCTTTACTTTCTGTAGCATGGTTAAACCGACATTTTTCCACCGCGGCCACTGGTAAACCGGCAATTCCATAATAAAATAACCTTTTTGTCCGGATTTGATGATCTTTTTCATCACCCAAGCCACGATAAACGCTGAAAAGAAACCCAACAAATACATCATCATCAATGCGATGCCCTGCAAACTGATAAAACCCCATAGCATGCGTTGTGGCACGATCAAAGAAATCAGTAAAGTGTATACCGGTAACCTTGCCGAGCAGGTGATTAAAGGGGTCACCAATATGGTAATGATGCGATCTTTCCAGTTCTCAATACTACGTGTGCTCATGATCGAAGGTACGGCGCAGGCCAGGCCTCCGATAATCGGAATAACGGATTTACCGTTTAGCCCAACTTTCCGCATGATTTTATCCATCATGAAAGTTACCCTGGCCATGTAACCGGTATCTTCCAAAATCGAGATGAAAATGAAAAGGATAGCGATCTGGGGTATGAACACCAATACACCGCTTAAACCGGGCAATACACCGTTTGTGATCAATTGCGTTAACGGCCCAGGGGGTAAATGATCACTTAACAGGTTTGTCAGCGCAACAAAAAAATTGGAAATCAGGTCCATGGGGACTTTGGCCCAGGTAAAAATAGCCTGAAAGATCAGGAATAAGATCAGTATAAAAATTGCAAAACCTCCAAATTTATGCGTCAAAACTTTATCGATCCGATTACTGTAGTTTTCCTGGGAAGGTTTGCTGTCTCGTTGTACCGTATCATATAAAACATCATTGATAAATTCATACCTGGCAATAGTTTCCTTTGCCTGTGCTTTCGAAGGATTGATGTCGTATTCTTTTTCTAATTGTTTAAGTTTAGCTATTTCTTCATGCTTCAGATAGCTGATATAAGGGTATTGATAAACTAACTGTAATGCCAGGTAAGGATTGTTGACAATAAAATCCTGATTTATTCTCGCAATTAAACCGGGATATAAACTGTCCAGATCAATCGTATCTGCTTGTAACGGTATGGGGTTTGCTTCTGCAATAGCTTGTTTCAATTCACTAATTCCATTTCCTTTTCTTGCAGATATGGGAATAATCCTTACGCCGAGTTTTTTTGCAAGCGCATCAACGTTTATCTTTATACCATTACGATCAGCCATATCCATCATGTTCAAGGCAATGATCACCGGGATCTTTAAATCTGCTACCTGCGTATACAACAGGAGGTTGCGTTTTAAATTGGAAGCATCCGCAATGAATATCAGGAGATCAGGATGTCCGCTGTTTTGCGTATCTGCCAATACCTCTAATACGATGGCTTCATCTTTACTTTTTGGGTATAGGCTATAGGTACCCGGAAGATCGATAACCTGTGCGGTCCGGCCTTCAGGTAATTTTGCGAGTCCTGTTTTTTTTTCAACGGTAACCCCTGGAAAGTTTCCCACCTTTTGATTCATGCCTGTCAAAACATTAAATAAGGACGATTTACCGGTATTCGGGTTGCCGATCAAGGCAACTTTAAGATCAACTTTCACCTGTTTTTAGATTTATAAATTAATAACATAATCAGCCGCATGTGCTAGTGATTAACAATTTTGTAGTATTGCCAGGCTTTATAAATGATCACCACGATCATCAAACCACCGATAATGAACATGGCTATGATCCTGACAATCCGCATCCACAGCGGTTTTTTATAGCTTTTGTTTGAATAAACACCGGTTGGGGTTCGCCCAGCCTTTTTTCTTCTCTTTTTTGCCATTATCTTATACGTTATCTTCTTGGAAGGATTACACTTTATTAGATCAATTTTAATTTAATTGATGAAACGAGATGATTGTGTCAAATAATGAAAATAGCCTGAGTAATAACTTTCATGAAGACACAAAGTGTGATTACTGGTCAAACAACCGGCTTGCTAAGAAAGTATGCTTATCTGAGGCGGTTGCCAAATGGCTAAGACAATATTGGCTAAACCGGGATAATGGTAAGGTGCGTAATCCTTGTTCTCCATTTCAGTTGTTAAAACAACAACGTGGAACAGCGTTTTGATTACGATAAAACCCACACAGGAATTGCAGGAGAAAAAAGGTGAACAACCCTGACATTCCTTTTTTGTGGAATGTTTTTTTGAGAGTATATTTTTTCTTTTAGAGCGAAATTCGCATTCTCTGTCCGAACAGCAGGGCCGGACTGCAGCGAGCAGCACGAACATCGCAAATAGGAGACAGAGTGATTTCATAATGCAAATATAGAATAATTCTAAATAAGAAAATAAAGATTTAGATTGTATTATCACACCATATTTACTGGTAGGACTAAGCAGCATGAACTGTGTTTTTTTAAATGCGTGCGATATGTGCTAAATGCCAATTACTAAAACTCTGAATCTTTGATACGATGTGAGTCAATATTGCTGGTAAAACTTATTACGAGCTCTAATAAAATGCCCGCCCTACCAATGCAGTATTGTGCTAAAAGATGGAATGGTGCCTGGTAACAGGCTAATTACAGTTATTTCATAACCGTTGCATCGCTTTCATAAGTAATACTAAAGGCCCTGCAGGATAATGCAGGGCCTTTAGTATTACGAGGGATTGCTATATATCGTGCCTTTAAAAGCTATATCGCACACCAAATTGCATTTGCCATCTTGAAGCAAACAAATCAACAGAATATGGTAATCCCGGATCCTGGAATGTATATTTCGGATACGTTGTTGCAGCATTAGCAAATGAAGGTGTTCCGCCACTTGCTGGTGCTAAACCTACACTTGCTGTTGAGTTAAATGTATTGGCCGAGAAATAATACTGACCCCATTTTTTATTCAACAAGTTAGTTAAGTTGATGATATCGTAAGTGAAAGTGATAACTTGTTTACGTTTGCCATTACCTACTTTAAAATCTTGCGAGAATCGGAAATCTAAGTTCGTGTTCCATGGAGTAAAAGCTGTGTTACGCTCAGTAAACTGTCCACGACGGCTGCTTAAGTATTTGTCTTTATCTATAAAAGCATCAAAAGCCGCTGTTTGTGCCGCTGCTGTTGCACCGGTGAAGAAGTTTGCAGTTTCGCCTATTTTAGGAATATAAATTAAACTTGCTTGCTGACCTGTATTGCCAACTGGGGTTGGGTAAATACCCCAGGTATATGGGTTACCAGATTGCGCGCTCAGGAAGAAACTAAAGTTAGCAGTATAATTTTTAGCCGCGTCCCAGTCATGTTTAAAGTTAATGTTTGATACGATGCGATGGCGGATGTCAAAGTTTGAATTAGCTAAACCCGGGTTATTAGGATTTAATGCCTGGTTTAACTGCCAATTTGATTCCATTGAGTTACGTATACCATTGGTAACATCTTTTGAATGACCGTAGGTGTAAGCAACTGATCCGCTCAAACCAAACGGCCATGATTTAGCTACTTGTGCAGTTACGCTGTAACGATAACCCTGATTGGTATTAGACAATAAATAGGCGTTGGTGTATATAGGATTAACACGTCCTCCAGCGAATATTGGTTGTTGTTTCTGAGTATCATAGGGGTAATAAGTAACGTTATCAAATGTATTTACCTGTTGGAATTTCAGATCATGAATAACTTTGGTGTAAATACCTTCAACAGTAAATTTCCATTGATCGGCAGTGGTATAATCAAATGCTAAACTGCTGCGCCATACTTGAGGCATTTTAAAATTATTATCAATTAAATCTACTTGTGTTTGTCCGTTAGCATCTTTGATATTTGTACCCTGGTTAGCCACATAAGCACCGGCACCATTAGCAGGTGCGGCAACTATACCTGCACCAGAAATTGGCGCAGTACGGTTATCATAAGCGCCGTAAGTATTGCCATTATTATAAAACGCGTAACCAAACCAAGCAAACGGAACACGACCGGTAAAGAAACCACTACCACCACGGATGATGAAGCTTTGGTCGCCGTTAACATCATAGTTGAACGATATCCGAGGGTTTATCTCGATATTATTCAAATAGTTTTGTTTGATCTCAGACGGTTTGGTATAGGTAAAGGTTTTACCGTAGTTTGGATCTGTTGGAGCACCGGTAGTTTTACTGCTTAATGGTTGTTTGTTTGGCACACCTGCATAATCCAAACGTAAAGCAGCCGTTAATTTGAAATTATCGCTTAACTGTATCTCGTCCTGTCCATATAGGCTTAACAAGTTTACATTGAACTTAGCCGACGGGTTGGCCATTATATAATCGCGTGTGTTATTGGTGTAATTATAATTGGCACGTACCCTTGACGGTGTATTAGCCAGGAAATTAGCTACGCTGCTATAAGCAACACGCCCATTCCACGCGTTAACAAAGTTGTAGGTTATATTATAAAATTCGTTGTGTGTACCAAAAGTGAAAGTATTTTTTCCTTTTGTCCAGGTTAAGTTATCAGTAAACTCGGCAGTTTTTTGACGCATATCAAATATTGCTGCTTCCCTATCAGTACCCACAAATATAGTAGTACCCGGAGAAGCACCGGTGATCTCAATTTGAGGTAAAGCCGGATTTGAATTAGGATCGCGGTAATCATGCACGTTTGAATAACCTAATAACAAACTATTGCTTACATTACTTGAAAATCTTGATTTTAACTCAAGAACAGTTGAAGTTGAATTATTATGAGACGTAAAGTCAATGCCACCAAAACGGAAGTTTTGCTGATCGCGCTCCAAGTTTGTAGCGGTTGAACTAATGGTATTATTACGTATAGTTAATTGATTGTTATCATTAATATTCCAATCCAAACGATTAAAAAATTTATTCGAGTTTGAATAGATAGAAGTATTTGAATAAGTACCTGCATCAAAACCAGCCGCAGCAAATTTATTTGAAATAGCTTGTGCATCAGTTAAACTTAATATTTGAGTTGACCCTGATGCATCTGCACCACGAATAACCGGGTCCTGACGACGGGCAAATTCTGCATTGGAAAAAAAGAATAATTTATTTTTGATCAATGGGAAGCCTAATCGTGCTCCAAAATTATAATCATGGAAAGCACTTGGTATTTTTGAGCCGTCGCCACCAGAAGCAGGTGCCGCGTTATTAGGACCAACCATGAAAGCACCGCGACCAAAACCGTAGATAGATCCGGTAACGTCATTAGTGCCGCTACGTGTCACCGCGTTGATACTACCACCTAATACGTTACCAATTTTGATATCATAAGGTGCAACTAATACTTGTATATCCTGTATGGCATCTATTGATACCGGGCTTGTACGTGTACTGCTACCAACCTGGCCCGAAGCATTTGACTGGCCACCTAATGATGGACTAAAGCCAATAGCATCATTATTAATAGCACCATCAAGCGTTACGTTATTATACCGAAAATTGGTACCCTGAAAAGAGTTGTTGTTGCTTTGTGGCGTTAAACGCGTAAAATCCTGTAAACTGCGGCTTATAGACGGCAGATTTTTTAATTGGTTTTGATTAATGCGTGTACTAGCCCCGGTTTTAGTGGCACCATTTGATACAATCTTAACCTCCCTTAAAGAAGTAACATTATCAGATAAAGCAAAGTTGTAAACAGCACTCCCTAAACTTAAAGTTATATCGGTTCTTTCTTCCTTTTTATAACCTACAAAGTTTACAGAGATTGTATAAGGTCCCCCGGGGTTAAGATTTGATACAGTATATCGTCCATCCGCATTTGTTTGTGCACTATACTTTGTGCCGGTACTGGTATTAACTATCGTAACTGTTGTCCCGGGTAATGATACACCCTTTTGATCCACCACTTTACCACTTACTACAGAAGTTGTAATTTGTGCCCTGGCGGTATTGAAAATTAAAAATGATAATAGGATTAAGTAAAAATGTTTCATTTGTGCCTGTTTTAGTCAAATAAAAGTCTTGTTCAAATATTAATATTATGTTAACTTATGATTATCATTACTTGCAATATGTAACATCTGAAAACATTGGCTTCATTTAGCCAATAATTAGAAGAATATTCTTGAGAATTAAAATACACTTGCAGCGCAGCAAAAAATGCAGCAGTGGACCTTATGGCGATCAGGCTTAAGGAAGTCAACTCTTAAGGATTGCAATGGCATCCTTTTCCGAAAATACATCCTTACAAGCCTGACCGGAGGGACAGCCAGTTTACTTGAGATACAGCAAAATCTGCGCTATGGGACCAGATAAGTGGGGATGGATTTTAGCATGGCGATTAGCTGCACCCATTTTTTGACTTCCTCAAAGGCTCCAAATTTAGCTAGTTGATCCGGCTATTTTTGGAACCTAAGATAGGTAAGTCATTAGATCATTACGCTGCTATTTAAGCTTGATCGTATAAGGTGCGCCCCATTTTACAGCGGCACTTGCATTTGTTGGTTCGTTATTCCAGAAACACTCACGTATCGTCAAGGTCATAGTTTTTGGATCTAGGGTAGCGAAATCATAGCTTAATTTGGTTTCGTCGGCAGCTGAAACCAGTCCTTTTACAGGAGAATCGATACTTACAGCACTAACTGAAACGTCGTTATCCGGACCCGTCCAGGTATAGAAGCGGCTTTCATGGACGTGGCCATGTAACCAGGCTTTGATGTTAGTGTGTGCTTTGATAAACGTAGCCAGAGCACGCTGCTCAATAGTAGCGGTACCTGAAGCCACTTTACCATCTTTAAAAACCTCGTCTAACACATTATCAAATTTATCAGTACTGTTGATACTGTGCGTACCGTTGGGGTTAGTGAAGTGATTAGCTACCACCGCAGGCTGATCATGGCAAACCAATACCACCGGTGTAGTTGCGCTGATCTTTTGCAGATCCGCATTTAACCAAACGCGAACTGCGGAGTCTGGCCACATCTGCATAAAGCAAAAGTGAACACCTGCAATATCTTTCGAATAATTTACACGGTCTGTAGGATAAGCAAATGTTGTAGCCGTTCTAGGTGTTACCGGAGAATATGCCCTGGTGTAAAGGTTAGCCATCGAAGTAGCGTCAGTAAGCGGCGACATCGTCGCGTAGTAACCAATAGCGTTCGACACATCGTGGTTACCAGGTACCAATAAGATGCTGGTCTTGTTGCCGTTTTTGTCTTTGGTAGATAAACCTTGCAGATAATCAGTATCAAACTGTGCCCATGATGCTGATGCGAGCTGAACTTTTGCACTGGTCTCCATACGATTGGCGATATCACCCGTCTGGATCATGTGATCCAAATAGCCGATCTTTTGGCCGGCCTCAAAAGCACCGTCACTCGGTAAAGTTACGTTGGTCAGCATGTTCATATTGGCGATCATCGCCGCGTTGACTGTATGCGCATCCACCGTTGTAGCACCGCGAAACGCAGGGCGGGTAACACCATAATGCGCATCCGAGGTAAGGATGATATGCACCGGCGACAAATCCGGTTCTGTTTCCGGTGTGGTAGTATTTTTTTTGCAGGCAGCAAATGCAAGTGCTGCCGCTGCCATCAGCAAGGTGCTTTTTAGGTATTTCATTAGCTTTGGGTATATGTTTATTATTTTTTCTTATAGAATGATAAAGTGTTTTTATAGGCAGGTGACTTCTTCGTCTCCGAAATGGTGAAATATCCATCGCCAATGGCGGAAAAGCAAATACTTTCGCCTTGCGGCTCGTCGCGGCCATAAGGGGCATCTTGAGGCTGGCGAAGCATGGCGTTCACAACACTTTCATTAGCCTGACGTTTCCAGTACCAGATCTGCCCAGTATTACGGATCACAATCTCTGAACCATCAGCAGAAATGTCACCGGCGGTCAGCAGGTCAAACGGGAAATTCGCAAGTGGCGTTAAGGTTGTTGTGGAATTCGTCGACTGCGGATAGCGTGCTACATACAAAGTACTCTTAGACACCTGTTTTGTTGCGATGTAAAGGTCTTTGGTTAGCGGGTCAATCATTAAGGTTTCCGCATTCAATGCACCTCCCGGATAAACACATGGAATGATTTCGGGTGTTACATGTTTTACTGTTTGCGCGTTGGCTCCTGTAAGATCAGGCTCAACAAAACGATAGATAGAGACCGATCGGTAAGCCACGTCATTATCCCCTATCTCGGCTACATAAATATAATTCTTGGTCGCATCAGGGCCGGGGCCGCAAACGATATCTTCCCAGTCGCGGTTGTTCACACCGTCCAATATGATCCTGCCAAGGTCACGGCCCTTGGCATCGGTGATATATACCTCCGGACCATTGCCGCTATCTTCGTGCGTATACAGTAGCCCGGCATTAGTGCGCCCGGCCGCCAGGCCCGAAAGTTCACGATACGTTTGGTTCACCAGGTCGTTAGTTGTTGACGCGTCGGCAAACAAAGTGGCCTTGCTTAGCAAAGAAAGATCGTACGTAGCCGACGGGATGTTTACTACCGGCTGCGGGTTGGTCTTTACCGTATCTTTTGGCGGTGTAACAACTTCAACCTGACTATTTGCTTTTGTGCATCCCTGCGTTAGCATTAAACCAAGCACAGCAGACCATAGGATAGGATTTTTCATACAAAAATTGTTTTTAAACGACCGAGGACGGTTGCCCGTCCTCGGTTTAATTAATACGATTTATAGGATTAGTAAGCGTGCTGGTTACCGCTACCATCTGTAGGGAATGCCCCAAGATCCTTGTTAGGAGCCGTAACTGTAGCACCGTAGATACCCGAAGTAGTGATCACCTTGGTAGGAAAGCCATATTGAGTTAAACGCGGAGCAGACAGTTTGGCCGGCATAGCGTTCTTGCCTGCACCACCAGGATAAACACCTGCGTTGATAGCTGGAGAACCCGCTCTGAGGTGGAAGTTAGTACCTGCAGGGATCTCGGCAACACGGTAGTTACGGCCGGTGCTGTTAGCAGCAACACTGTAGTTAGTAAACAACGGATCGTATTTCAGCGAGTCTGCAGCCGGGTTGGTACCGGCGTTAGTACCGTTGACAGCTATGGTGCCGTTCACATAACCGTTGATGTCGTTCGACTTTTTCAGCGTGAACTGGTTTGGCTCGATAAATTGCATATACTGCTCAGCCCCGCCCATTGGGGTACCGCGGCCGATGCTGGTTAAGTTATTGTTATAAGAAGTGTTAAGGGTATCGCTCGGTTTACCTTTTTCAGACCCGAAAGTGATACGCAAACCTGCTTTTGAGTTAACAATAATGTTGTTGTAGATAAAACCACCAGCGTTAGTTTCGGTATTGATAGAGCCGTTACGGGTAGCTTTGGTTTGACGGAAGCCACACTGAACGACCGTATTATTATAGATGTTAACCAGGTTATACTTACCCACGTCACCAGAAGTTTTCAAACCATTAGTAGCGCTACCGAAACAAAGGTTGTAAGCCATATCACCGATACATCCGTCTTTCAGGTTAATACCTTCACCACCGGTACTGCCGTTTTTGATAAAGCTGTTACGCATGATAGCAACATTAACGTTCTGGCATTTACCGATACAGTCGTCCTTGCTGCCGTAGAACCAGGAATCTTCCAGGATCAAGCTGCCACGCGGACCTGTCTCCGGGTTAGCCATAAATACGGAAAAACGTGGATCACCGGCTTTTGCGCCATAGTCCGGAGCGTTAACACCCCAAGGGCCACCGGTGTACTCTACGTGAGACCAGCGTAAAACCAATAACTTAGCTGTAGGGCTGCACTGAAATCCACCCCAGTAGCCAGCGTAAGCCGGATCGGTGCTCACATTATCCGGGTAAGCAGGACCAGATTTAGGTGTACTTGCAGTTGGGAATACAGTGAACCAATTAGGTGCAGCTTTAGTACCATCGCTTACAAAAGTACCGTTAACGTAGATCGTAGGTGAAGTAGCGGCTGATTTACCATCTCCGTGGATCAATACCTTAACACCGGGTTGTACATATAGGGTATCGCCGGCGTTGATAGACACATCAGACATGATATGGTAGGTTTTACCGGCAAGCATGGTACCCTTAAGCGGCACAGCGTTACCGTTAGCATCTTTTTGAGGAAGGAGGGTATCAGCGATAGCCTTACCTACGAGAGTAAGTGGTTTAGAGATCTCCACCTCTTCTTTACTTGACTTTTTACAAGACGACGAGACAGCAAGCGAGGCCAAAGCCAACGCGCAAATTTTCAGGTAACTATTTTTCATTTTCGTTTTTTTTAAGTGTTAGTTCGTTTTTAGTTAAGTATATATCTCAGGCCGATCTGATAATTTTGTCCGTACAGGTTACGGCGCGACATTGTCGTAGCACTGCCCGGAGTTTGGTATGATACCGGGATGGTATTCACTACCGGTTTTTTAAAGTAAAACTCATCGGCAGTGTTCAGGAGGTTTTGCACTTTAGCGAATACAGCAAACTTCTTTGCGAACTTCTTTTCGGCCGAAAAATCAAACATGCTCAACGGTTTCTGCCACTCGTCAAAATCGTAGTAAGCCGAAACCAGTGATATGCGTGAACCGGTGTATTGCCAGGCTAATTGCAGGTCCAATCCTAATTTGGTGTCTTTATACAATAAGGACGCGTTAGCTACATGGGCGGATTGTCCTTGCAGTGGTCTGGTTTGATCGATAGTACCCGCTACTGCATTAACGGTTTGCTTTTTGGAAGTAGTGATGGCAGAGTTGGTATAAGTGTAGTTGGCGCGGATACCGAATTTGCGGATATATTTTTCGTACACCAACTCAAAGCCAAAGTTGGTGGCGTTGCCGAAGTTTTGCGGTGTGTAAACGGTCGAATTTTTATCCAGGAACCCATACTCGATCGCGTCGGTGATCTTCTTGTAGAAACCACCGATCAGGATCTGTTCATTAGATCCTGGGAATAGTTCATAACGAAGGTCCAGATTATCCGCGGTAGCATGTTTTAAGTAAGGGTTACCCTGCACGACAAAGTCGTCCTCTCGGCGGCCGTCGCCGCTGGGCAGTAATTCAAAAAAGCCCGGGCGATTGATAGAAGCGAAATATGATAAGCGCAGGTTGGTCTTATCATTAAGCAGGTATTTTAAGTGTAAGCTCGGCAACATATCCTCGTACGAGATACGTCCGGTTTTACCAGCAGACGTTACCGGCAGTTGGGTGATGTAATCTTGCCTGGTATTTTCCATCCTTACACCCAAAATAGTCTCTAACTTTTTCACTCTGAATTTCAGCATACCGTAGCCGGCAGCTATATTTTCGTTAGCGGTGTAAGTATTTGAATTCTCCGGTGATCCGTCTGCATTAAAAACCGACCAGTTGAAATGATAGATATCCGTCCAGGTCTGAAAAGTACCATCGTTATTAGGTACGGTACGCAGTTCATAGTTTTGGTAGCTGTTATCGCGGTCTTTGTCACGATACATACCGCCCACGGTAACTGTAAATGGGATATTTTTGATCTCGTTGCTATAAGCCAAATTTGCATAACCTGAGAGGTCGCGGTCATTTGTCTTTTCCCATATGCGGTGGTAATCAGTAGTTTTTAAAGGGTGCTGATAGGGTGTCGGACTGGTACCATCGGCAAAGTAACCGCCGTCGTTTTCGTACTCAGCCAGGTCAGGCGCGTTATTTTTAGCTTTTGAATAAGCCGCGGTCCAGTCAAATTTCAATCCCGGGATGATAGCATGCTCGCCTAATAAGGTAGCACTTGATATCGTTTGACGCTGGTAAGCCGAACGACCGTAATACCAAACCTGCCCCGTGCCTGCGCCGGTACGCGGGGCTACCTGCAAGCTGTCTGTGGTAAGACGGGTTTGTGCATCATCCAAGCGAGAAAAGAAACCATTCAGGCTTATCTTTTGCCCCGGGGCTATGCGGTAATCTAGCTTGCCATTCAGGCCGATACGGGTTAAATGTGCCGAGTAATCGCGCATGTTAGCGTGTTTGATCTGCAAGCCAAGGTCCTGATCTGTCTGATCCACCGGATCTGCCGGACTGAATATACTATTATAAGCCCTGTAGGTATTTTGATAAGAGCCACCGATCATAATACCCAGCTTGTTATCAAAAAAGCGGTTACCTATTGATAAACTTGCTAAAGTGTTCGGGGTAAATTTCTTGTCGGTGAAGTTCAGATTATCGCGAGTAAAATCACCCGGTTTAGCTAAGTAAGACGGACCATTAGCGATATAAGGTGAACTTTTACTGATAGCATCGACGGGAAAAGACTTGAACGGCCTGTTGAAAAGGTTTTGGCTATAACCCGTGGAAAGGCTACCGTTCACATATAACTTATCCGGCGCATTCTTCATTACCAGGTTAACAACGCCACCTACAGCGTCACCTTCCATGTTAGGGGTCAGGGATTTGCTTACCTCGATGCGTTCCACTAGCTCGGCCGGGAAGATATCTAGCGGCACATAGCGATTCTTCGGATCAGTGGTTGGGATCTTGATTCCATTCACTAAAGTGTAGCTGTAACGCTGGTTCATACCACGAATGATAGCGTAACGGCCATCGCCGCTGCTGCTGCGCTCCAATGAAACGCCCGAAACGCGCTGCAGCACGTTAGCCACAACGATATCCGGTGATAACTGGATCGTTTTTGCCGATACGATGTTCATCACATTGCCTGACATTTGCTCGGAACGCTTGGCGTTACTTTCTGACTCGGCATCTCTTTTACCGGCGATCAGCACCGCGTTAAGCGAGGCCGATAACTGTTGTAGATCAAAGTTTACGGTAGTGTTAGCATTTATCGTTACAGTCGTATCTTTAGTTTGATAGCCGATATAGGTACAGACAATGCGATAGCTGCCTGCGGGGATGTTCTTTACACTGTAAGATCCATCTAAAGCAGTGCTGCCGCCACGGGAGATCTTTTCCAAGTAAACAGAAGCGCCGATCAGCGACTCATGCGATGGTTGCCCGGTAACTCTTCCGCGAAGTATGAAATTGGCGGTCTGAGCCTTTAAGCCCGAGGTTAACAATGAAAAAGTGATAAGAAAAAGTAAAACTCTATGCATCAAACAATTTTGAGAAGTTTATACGGACAAAGCGTCCGTATTTGAATGACGCGAAATTAGATGATCGATGTTATCGTTATATTAACGACATCTTAAGTTTTATTAGTAAAAAATCGATTTGATATTAAATTTTCATACATTGGGCATCTTCAGAAGTTTTTTTAGGGGGATCTGCCGGTTTAAAAGACACAGGAACTCTCAGAAAAAATAATGTATACTTGACAGAGTAAATTGTCCGGATCACCGGCATGATCATCCTGGACCTGCTGATGGTATTGATGATCATGGAAGCGATCATGCAGTATGTTCAAGTGATTAGAAAGCATTAATTTAATAAATATAACATTCCTTATAAATTCGTTATTTTTAGTATACTTACCGCATTCAGGATTACCAAAAGCGCAACTCCAACATCGGCTGTCACTGCGTCCCACAAATTGGCCACGCCGCCTGCGCCAAGCACCAGGACGATGATCTTCACCACCATTGCAATAGTGATGTTCTGCCAGCCGACCAAACGACTGCTCATTTGGGAATGAAATTGCTCAAACAGCGTTGACAGGCTTGACAGGCTACCGGTCGGTTTATTACTCATCTAAAAATTTTACCATCTCATTTGCGCCATCATATAAAGCGAGCATCATCTTTACATAGTAGTTATCTGTACCGCCTTCGACAGGTATGGCTTTTATTTTTGCGACACGGTCTTTTAACAGGTTACGCAAAGAGTATCGGTTTGCAGCGTTTTGCTACGGCCCATAATGGATGTGTTGCCCTGAAGAATAGTCATTGAGTTGATAGCGTAAAAAATCAGCACCGCAATGGATTTTTTTTTATAATCAGTTCAAACACAGTCTGATTTGTTACCGGCTTCATTTTTCCTAGGTCGGCGTACCCAAAAGATTTTTGATATATGGGTTTATTATTTTCCGCGATCAAGACAGAGCCGTTTAAATCTCCTCTTTCTAATACAACCTTAAAAAAACTGTCAAGGTTCTGTTGAGTGTTAGTTTGTGCAGAAAGCTTAAAGCAAAACACCAATGACAATGCAAATAGCATTTTAAGTGATTTATGCCAAGTATTTACCATTTAGTTTGATTAATTGTAAAGCAATACAAAATAAGAAAATAATGTAACATATGATGTGAACTAAATAATCAATTTGACTCTTTGCTTGGGTCATACTACGTTCTTCCCACTCTTTCATGGTACAAATGATCAAAGCCAGTTAATGATTAAAACGCACTGAGGGGGCGGGGCGCTTTTAATGACTGTCGTATTACAGCGCTGGGTTCGGTTGCCTTGCACCACGTACTACGCCACGGGGTTACATTCGCCGTATACCTACTTACGCATAGCAAGACTGAAATTCGTACAACTCGTAAGAGATTTGCTTTTTTTCATTAACAAAATTTTACATTTTCATTTACCAGTACAGCAAAGATAGCCCAAGTTGGAATAAATAGGTATACAAGCGGACGGGAGTTTTCCTCTCAGCGGCCCCGCCCACCTTGACCTGTATTCACAATATGCAGAAAGATAGTTGATAGATGCAGCCTTTCATATCACCGAGAATTAAATAAGTGCCCATCACGCCAATGTATAGTGGCGGAAATATGAATGCTTTGATAGAAATTATTGTACAACTTTGGGTGCCGGGAAATGCTGATCAGCAGGAACGCTCCATGAAAGTTGGCAAGACTCTATCTAAGGTTGAGATCGTAAATAAATGCTGCCGCTTAACCACCGGGGCACGGTAAAGATCAAGTTTGGTAATTCAAAATTGATAAGCGCTAGGTGTGTCCTAATGAATGATCGTTGAGTAAAAATGCCTTCACGATTGACTTGCGCCCTGATGCTGTACAATGTAAGGTATAGGGTGTGGCGGCAGTTGCGGTATGAACAATAAAGGTGAAGAATGTGGCTAACCGGCGGCAGTATAAAACCTAATGTACAAGTAGTTAACAAGTCCGCACCTGCTGAAGCATATTGCATATCGGGTTGGGGGCTACTGCTAAATATGATAAAATGACATTGGCCGGGCCCAACCTTACAAAGAAAAGTGATTGAGTTGCTGTCGACTGAAAAGCCGCTGGTGGCCGACCTGCCCAAAATGATAGAGAATTTTATTGTTGCCATACAGGATGCATATCAACGACTTTCCAAATTGATTTTACTACACTAAACTGGTTGGGCGTTATGCATTAATGACCATTTTAGCAAAGTGTCGATTAAATAAATTGGGCCATTGCACATGAACAAAATGGATTCCAAATCCTTTGACTAATAGATTTACGATTTTTGCTAAATTTCAGTTATGCTTATTAAAAAAAGAATATCCGTTTTATATTTTATACGTCTCATCAAATGGGATCTGATTGCCATAGCTGCTTATGCTGCACTGGCAGGCACATTTGACCATTACTGGATTTTTAACCAAATCAACATACCGCTAGCTGTGTCTGCCTTTGTGGGAACGACCTTATCGTTATTACTGGGCTTCAGGACATCCCAATCCTATGAGCGATGGTGGGAAGCAAGAGTGGTATGGGGTGCCATTGTCAATGACAGCAGAACACTTATCAGGCAGCTACAGCAATTTTTGCCCAAAGGCCCGCAAACAACTCTAATCCTGTCTGAATTCATACAACGTCAGGTTATCTGGTGCTATGCTTTATCAGAATCGCTTCGCAGGGTCCCTTTCTCCGCCAAGGTAGAGGATTACTTCCGTGAACATCAGTTGGAAAGCGCCAACCGGCCCAACTTACTTCTTAATAAGCATTCAGAAAACCTGGGAGCGTTGAGTGAACAGTTCCAAATCGATGCCAATAAACAGGTTCAAATTGATGCGACTATTGTCCGGTTATGTGATTCTATGGGTAAATGTGAACGGATAAAAAACACCGTCTTTCCGAGGTCGTACAGTTTATTGATCCACTTCCTGATCTATGTATTGATGACCATGCTGCCTTTCGGTTTGGAAGACAAGACAAAAACGGTGGAAATCTTGCTTACTTTCATGGTGCCGGTGCTTTTTATAGCTATAGAACGCACCGCAATCATTATGCAGGACCCTTTTGAAAATGTTCCCACTGATACACCGATGACGACTTTAGCCAAAACGATAGAAGGCAATTTATTGGAAATGATTGGGGAACAACCCTCATCACAGGCAGCAACAGGTGGTGATTATTATGTAATGTAATTTTTTACCATTTCACTAAAAGTTCTTAACGAATACGAAACCCACACTTCCTCCCTTATAGACTGGGAGCAAAATAACATTTCTACCCTTCAACGTATCGCCCCGGAACAGATGGTCGCGCAGCAACGGATAGATCAGATAAGCGGCTTTTGTAGACAGAATACCAAAACCGGCTCCGGCAATAATATCGCTGAACCAATGTTTGTCATTATAAACTCTTAGAATCGCAGTAGCTGTAGCAAAAGTATAACCCGTTACGCCGTACCATGGCGAAACACCCGCATATTCCTGAGCCATGAACTCCGCTGATGTAAAAGCATTTCCGGCGTGGCCGGACGGGAATGACAAAGTATTAGACCCATCAGGACGTAAACGTTTCGTTGTTCCTTTTAAAAAGCTTGTCGCACCCAAAAATATGGACTCCGATAAAACAAGTAAAATTGTTCTATCGATAAAGCTGTTCTTGCTTTTTATTCCGGCGAGGTTAAGCGCATAAACACTGACTACCGGTGCAAATTGTAAATAATTATCTATCCTATTGGAGAAATTAGGATAATGGCTTTCCAGGTCATTATGAATGCTATAATCTAATTTACGGATAGGTTTCACAACAAATGATAGCGCTCCGTAAGATATAAATGCTGTCGGTGGGATCCACGCGGCGAATTTACTTCTTAGGTGTAGAACAGTATCTGGCAACAATAGAACACTCCTTGCGGAGTCGCTGGGTGAGAGGGGGGATATTTGAGCCTGAACGCAAATACGATATCCAAATAAATGCCAGAAAATAAATATTAATGGTAAGAAATACTTTTTCATAGATCAGGTTATAATTCCAAAGTAATTATTCTATAAATAAGCTGTTAATCGACGTCCTTTTTAACAATCGCGGAGCCAAGCGTTTTAATGTTTACCTGTTTTCTTCTCTCCAGAATCTGCCGTCCATAATCTGTATGAAACCGGTGTTTCCTTAATATTTCAAGATTCTGTGAATTCCAATCGCGATCTGTAAAGGTTTTATGCAAAACTAAAGACCATTCCTCCCGCAGACGGCGAGCATAATCGTTGTAATTCGTTTTTGAGAAATGGTAGAGATCGGCATCGCAAATGATCTGCTCCAAGAGGTTTGTCGGTTCTTGCGGAAAACGGGTTGATCTAATGCATTCCAATACTTTGTCAATGAAAGGTCGTTCGCAATTTTCATGGTTCAGAAAACCTTCGGCAATATCAATACTGGAATTTTCGTGCCCTTCGTATTCAAAACAATAACCGGTATCGTGAAACCAGGCCGCTACGGCTAAAATATCCAGATCTTCTTGAGGCAAAGAACTATTCAATCCAATACGGTTCACAGCGTAAGCAACATCCTCCGCGTGACCAATATTGTGAAAGTGCATGTCTGCCGGTAGATTTGTCGTTAGAAATTTCCTGACAAATATTTTTGATCTTTTCACTACTTCTAACATCCCCTTACCTTTGTTTTAAAAGCTCAATGAGTTTGTTTTGTTTTTTGATGCTGTCCCAGGCCAGTTGCTTTAACTGTTCACTTTGTCCCAATGATACAAAAGCCACACTGATCTGGTCCATATTTTCATAGAATTCTATTAGGACAGCTGCCAATAAATTGCCGGATGTTTTGTGTGGCTGGTGATCGAACCTGCTGAAATGCTGTAAAGCGGCATCAACTGTTAATTTGAAGCGCGCATCCACAATTGTTTCATTGGATTTAATCGCGAGAAAACCGACAAAGCGGCTGCTCATTTGGTTATGAAATTGCTGAAACAGCGCTGATTGATGTGAAAGATCCTTTGATGACTCATTCCTTATCTGGAATTTTACCATATCATTTGCACCATCGTACAAAGCCAGCATGAGCTTAACATAGTAATTGTCGGTACCACTTTCCACTGGGATCGCTTTGAACTTAGCTACGCGGGCACTAAGCAATTTGCTCAGGGAGGAATCGACTGCCTGAAAGTTATTGCTTTTTATGGGAATTGAATGTCCTTGAACACCCCGGGTTACGCCCAAGCTGCTGTAGATCAATAAAGCGAGGATGATGATTTTCATTATTTCATATATTAACAATTCTTATAATGTCTATAACGCATACATAAATAGCCAACAATGCCACTATGACAAACCCACTAAGCTGGATGTAAGCGGTTATCGTCTTGCTGAGCGGCTTTCCCCTGATCGCTTCGATGCCAATAAATAATGCATGTCCACCGTCCAGCACTGGTAGTGGCAACAAATTAAAAAAAGCTATTGCCGCAGAAAGTACGGCAACCAGCCGCCAGAAACGAGGCCAATCAAAGCTTCCGCCGAACAACATAGCTATACCTATTGGGCCGGTTACCGCGTCGGCAACTTTTACTCTGCCGCTCATGATATCGTTTAGTCCTTTGGCATTATCTGAAAACGCCGACCATGTACGTCCGGCACCATATGACAAGGTCTGCGGGACGCTGATCTCCATGGGCTTAATTTGAGGGTGGATGGCCTGCAATGAAAAGCCGATGTGCCCGTCTTTATCCTTGTGGGCTATTACCTGGCTTGTTTTTCCATCGTGGATAATGGTCAATTGAATTTGTTTTTTTTTGTTTTTTTGTAATCTTACCAGAAAATCCTCATAGAAATTCACCGGCTTTCCATCAAGTGCGGTCACTTGATCGGTTTTTTTAATCCCAGCAGTTTTGAGGTCACTGTTGGTATAAATAGAATCGAATTTAAAGATCGTGCCCAACCTGAAGAATTCGGTCGGTGCCTTATCCGCCAGCAGGCGCATGATCTCCGGAGAGATTTTGAGATGCATATGCACCTTTTCGTTGGCTTTAGTTCTAACTACCGTCAGTATGGTGTTACCCTTCAGGATACGCGTACTCAATAATTCGTCCTGGTAAAAAATAGAGTCGCCGTCAAGAGCCACTATTTTATCACCAGGCAATAATCCAGCCTTTAAACCGATCTCTCCGGGTAATATTTCATAATCGGCTTTCAGTTTGCGAATGTAGTTTTTGCCATATATTGCTGTTTGCACGGAAAAAATCAGTACCGCCAGCAACAAATTTAAAATAATTCCGCCGGACATAACGATCAGCCTTTGCCAGGCAGGTTTTGTACGGAATGACCCAATGTCACCTTTGGACACTTTGTTTTCAGGTTCATCGTCTACCTCATGCAAACCAGCCATTTGTATGTATCCGCCTAAGGGTAACCATCCCATGCCGAATTCGGTGCCATTCCTTTTGAATTTAAACAAGCTCAGTCCCCCGGCATCAAAGAATAAATAAAATTTTTCAATGCGAATGCCGAATGCCCTGGCGGCTATAAAGTGACCCAGTTCATGGACTGTTACCAGTATAGAAATGCCCAGTATGAACTGCGCGATCATAATCAATATATCCATATTTATTCGTATAATCTGTCGACCGCGCTACAAAGGATATGGCCGAGCAAAATATGCATTTCCTGTATGCGGGCTGTCGTCCGGCAATTGACATTTAACAAAACGTCGGACAATCCAGCCATTTTCCCGCCTCCATTTCCGGAAAATCCCAGGGTGTGGCAGTGGATATTTTTTGCCATTTCCAGGCCTCGCAGGACATTTTCACTGTTCCCGCTGGTAGATATGCCGATGACAAGGTCTCCCGGCTGAGATAACGCTTCTACCTGACGTGCAAATACCCTTGAAAAGCCATAGTCGTTACTGATCGCTGTAAGTGCTGAAGTGTCCGTTGTCAAGGCAATTGCGGGTAGGCCCCTTCGCTCTTTTACATAGCGCCCCGTAAACTCCGCCGCAATATGCTGGGCATCGCTAGCTGATCCGCCATTACCGAATATCAGGATCTTTTTACCGCCGGAGATTGTAGCGGTAACCAACCTTGCTGCCGCGGTAATTGCGTTCATTAATGCGGGTTCATACAGTTTAGCGACAGTCTCCTGGTGCTCGCGGATCTCTGCAACGATCAACTTCTCGTTTTCCATCATATCATTCCTCATCATTTTTTTCAGCGCCGTGTTTGGCCTGCATTTTTTTCTTCCAGTTTGTATACCACGATTGATGGTGCAATGCCAACAGGGCATAAAGCGCGCCTGCTGCTACGAAAGCTATGATCAGCATATTTAATCCAACTGCCACACCTATCCCGGCCGTGCACCAGATAGTTGCCGCTGTTGTTAATCCGCTGGAGCTATTGGTGACATCATTTTTGTAAATAATGCCAGCGCCTAAAAATCCGATTCCAACGAGAATATTGGCGATGATCCGGGACGCTGCCGCGAGGTCACCCATATGCTCGCCAATAGCTGTGAATAAAGCCGCACCCAAACAGACGGCGGCATAGGTCCTGATGCCTGCACTCCGGCCATGTTTTTCCCTGTCCAGGCCAATAACGCCGCCGAGTGCTACTGCCAGGAGCAGCTTTAAAACGATTGTCCACTCGCTTTCATTATTCATCATCATTAAAATTCATTACGGTTAACATTAATATTATGGGCAATACTTTGCACTGATTTGATCAATATCGTATCATAAAAACCGGAACATTTGCCGCAGAGAATATGAATAAATAGTTCGCTTTCGAGTAGAAGCTCCGGTAGGTAAGGGATTCGCTGCGTTCCCAAAAACGAATGCAGATCCTGTTCTGAACCGGACTTAAGCGCAAATATCGTGATAGAAGACGATGTATCCCCAAAAGTATCTTCTGGAAAACTTTGCAGCGTCAGCAGGTCTTTAAGTGGAAAATATACACTTTGCTCCTTAACGACATTGCCGTTACTCAATCTATGGGACAGACTAAATCCAAGATCTGTACCTAATCCCTGAAAATCGTCCGACTGCAAATTGTAATGCCAGTCTGTGGTATATATGACCGGCAATACCTCCGTCAAGAACGGAGAATACCGAATCAGCACGTAACAATTAAGTCCTGACATTAATTTCTTAGCCAGCGACAGGTAATAGTGCAGGTGTTTGTAATACTGTGTCGTCCGATGATCAGTTGCTGTCTGTTTAACGAATAAATAATTGTTCAGCCCTTCACCGGAGGTTTGATTAAACGTAATATTCATTTCTCAGCCCTCCATATTTAAGTACCATTCCTGTGCCAGCTTTATAGCTTCCGGCACAATTGACAACTCAGATACCGTACGCTCTTCTTTCAGTTTGTTAGCGATCTCGATCGCCTTTTCCCGGACCTGTGGTTCCAGGTCATTCATTTCAAAGGGATAGTGCTCATTATTCCAAACCATAGCTGTTATTTTAAGTGATACCATTCATTCTATTTTTGCATTAAACCGGCAACCACATTAATACTTAATGCAACAATGACGGTATTGAAAGTAAAGGATAGTAAGCCGTGCATCAGGGCAAGGCGCCTGATCCTTTTAGAGGTAATCTGCACATCTGAAACCTGGAACGTCATGCCGATCACGAAAGAAAAATAGCTAAAATCCAGATAATCCGGCTTGTTTTCCTCTGGAAATTGCAAGCCGCCGGGTTTAGGATTTTTCCCGTCGGCATCTTTATCAATATCACAGTAATAAAAATGCGCATAGCGGAAAGTAAAAATGGTGTGTACCAGTACCCAGGAACTGACGACGCAAGCCAACGAAAGGAGGACATGAAGGGTGAGTTGTTGGGTATTATTACCTGTTCCTGTAGTCCGTAATAGCAGCAATATCGCGAGAAGACTGGCTAACGAAGCAAATACCGCAAACACAAAAACGATGGTTCGGCTGGAATCCTGTGCATGTGCTTCTTGATGTACTTCCGCAGGATGAATGTTAAATATCGTCAAACCCGATAAGGTTAAGGAAGTGGCGGCATAGGTTAGCCAGGTCACCATGAAATGTACCGATCCGGAGAAACGGCCAAGTGTAGCAAAAAAGCAAACTGCCGCCAAGCCCAGGGAAACATAGAGCTTGTGATGCGCGTCCAGGCGGTTGATATTAAATTTTTTTTCGGTTTTCATGCTATATATTGAAATTCCTTAAGGTTAAATAACCATGCCCAGAATAATAAAAATCAAAAAACCGCCGAAAAAAGCAGCGGTATAAAATGGAGAATCTTTTTCCTCGTGTGCCTCAACCAGCAGTTCTTCGGTGACCAGGAATAAAAGTGCAGCCGAACCAAAGGACAGGATCAGTTCCAATACTTTGTCTCCGGCCCCATGCAATAGCATCAAGCCGATCAAAGCACCGATGATAAACAGTCCGCTTAATCCTAATAAAATAAAAATGACCGTTTTCTTCGATAAAGAAGAACCCAGCAATGTGGTTACTGTAGCCATACCGAGAGAAAAACATTCCAGCGCAAGCGCCAGTGCCAATAAGACACCTTCTTTCGCTCCTGCCGCAAAGCCGATACCCAATAGGATGCCATCCAGTAGGAGGTCAATCCCGATGGCGGTCATAATTCCCCAGGGAAGTGCTTTGCTTTCTTGTGCATTGCTCTCCTTCTTCGCCAGCTTCTCTGTAAAATGTTTGATTAAAAGCATCGCCGTTATACCCATGGTAAATCCGAAGACGATAGACTTTGGATCGTGTATTTTGATCATATCCGGCAAAAGTTCAACGGCCACAACAGAAAACACGACGCCCGCAGCAAAGTGCAGGATTACACTTTTTAAGGCGGCAGCAGGCGGCCGAATAAGGGCGATAATTCCCCCGACAGTTAGCATAACTACCGGGATCAGGGCAAAAAGTATTTCTTTTCCAGCATTCATAACTATTCGTATAGTTTTATAAAAAGGCGTTTAAATATTGCATTGCACCCCACAGCGATAAACGTTCCTACAACCATGCTTAATAATAAAGTACCTGGATAATAAAGACCTTGATAAACCTGCCCGTAAATAACGAGCAGCGTCCACACCATTAAGGCGACTTTTAGAAGGTTATATCGTTTCCCTAAATAAAGAATGCAGAACACAGCCAGGCCAAATGCGACCGCAGCACTGGTTGATATCGAAAAACATTTGCCGGTAGCCGCGGCTCTGACATAATCGTGTTCAGCTACACGGCACCATGCCAAAGGGGAATAAGCTGCCAACCCGTTAAACCCTGAAATTAATAATACCAGTGCGAGCAGACAGGCCGTTAAAGCTGAACATATCCTAAGAAATTTTACCCGCTCTAATCCAGCCAGCACCAGGAGGACTGTACAATAAAATGGTATCCAGAAATAAATACTGCCCAAATGCGGGGCAAGTTTATCCATTAGTTTGAACCGGCTGTGACTAATGCTCATTCCGATTTGCGTATCAAGGCCTGCTATGCTTGCCATTAAATTGTTGTTTGATAGCAAGAAAAGGGTGAAAATACCCATGAAGACCAAGGCTACTACCAAGATAGGGAACATTATATCCAGTGGTTCCATGTTTTTCATTTGGAAAAGAATTGCAGGTAGAGCAGGAACACCGAACCGGCTGTCATAACCAGCAAACAGAGACCGCCTAGGATATTCGATAACCATTTATTGGTATAATCACCCATAATCTTTTTATTATTGGCGATATGTAATACTATCGCAATGATAACTGGACAGGTTATTCCATACAGGATAGCGGTATATAGTAGTGCATCAACTGGGTTGATCCCGAAATAATTGATGCTTAGTCCAAGTAATACTGAAACAATTAAAATAATGTAAAAGGCTTTCGCCTTGCGAAATTTCTTATCCAGGTTACCTTTCAGGCCGAAGGTTTCCGTTACGATATAGGACAAGGAGCCGCTTAATACCGGGATGGCTAAGAATCCCGTTCCAATAATCCCCAAGGCAAACAGCAAGTAGGAGAATTTTCCGGCAACAGGTTCCAGGGCTTTAGCCGCCTGCTCTACCGTATCAATATTCCTGATCCCGTGACTATACAAAGCGGTACCGGTCGCAAGTATGGTAAAAAACATGATCAGGTTGGAAAGGAACATACCCAAATTGACATCAAGGCTCATTTTTTGGATCAGAAGTTCCAGCAGCCGGCTTTCGCGTTTTTTGCCGTTGTCGGGAAAGCTCTCGCTAACAGACAACAATCTTTTATTAATCATGATCTGCCTTTTAACAGCTTTTACATCTTCAGCTTCCATAGCGGTCTGCCAGAAAAACAGGTAGGGGGAGATGGTAGTACCTAATATCGCCACCAACACGCCTATGAAATCCTTATCCCATTTGATCGTCGGCATGAGTGTTTGCTTTAAGACTATACCCCAGTCAGGTTTAGTAAAGAACGGCACAGCGATATATAACAACAAGGTGAGGCATAAATACTTCAGCACTGCTGCTAACTTTTGATAAGGCAGGTACACAATAAAAAATAACAGGAGGCCTGTAAAGAGTATACTGAAAAAAATGGCCGGAACCGATGGAAACAGCAAATTAGCAACCGCGCCCATCGCAGCGATGTCCGCCCCGATATTCAGGATTATAGCAGGAACGCTGAAGAGCACCATCAGGTACAGTACCGGTTTACCATAGTGCTTTTTCAGCGTGGTGGTCAGCCCCGCGGAAGTGATCAGGCCGATTCTGGCGCACATTTCCTGGATGGCTGCCATCAAGGGGAAAGTAATCAGCACCGTCCATAATGTAGCGATACCGTATTTTGCACCTGCCTGTGAATAAGTCGCGATACCCGACGGGTCGTCGTCACTTGCACCTGTTACAATCCCCGGCCCTAACGCGCCGAAGAATTTTTTTACTTTTTTAAGCATCTTTTCGACTTTTTGCCTTTGCTGTGTTCTTCTGGTCATTATTATATGCCAACAGGCGAAGTGCATTGAACACCACAAGTAAGGTTGACCCTTCGTGAGCGATCACCGCCGGCCCGATCGAGGCGATGCCTAAAATGGTAAGCGGTATCAATGCAGCTACTACGCCCAGGCTGATCCAAAGATTCTGTTTAATAATGCCCTTTGCTTTCCGGCTCAACCCGATAGCGAATGGCAGGCTTTCCAGTTTATCTCCCATCAGGGCAATATCTGCTGTTTCCAGGGCAACATCAGAACCTGCCGCACCCATCGCGATCCCAACCGTGCTTTTGGCCATAGCTGGTGCATCATTCACTCCGTCGCCGACCATGGCAACCATTTTTTCCGACCTATCCAATTTTTGTACGGCCTTTACCTTGTCTTCCGGCATCAGATCACCCCAGGCTTCCGTAATTCCGATCTGTTTGGCAACCGAATCCGCGACCTGCTGGTTATCACCGGTCAGCATGATCATTTTTTTGATACCTAAACCGCTTAATTCGGCAAGGACATGCTTTGCCTCTTTGCGCGGCACATCCATTAGTGCCAGCAGGCCGATAAAATCTTTATCCCTTTTGACCAGCATTGTCGTGTTTCCCTGCTTTTCGAGGTCCTCTACCTGTTTAAGTAGCCCATCGGGTATGCTTTTTTCAAATAAAGCTTTATTACCAATGAGCACCTTTTTGCCGCCAACTTCGGCCTGGACCCCACGCCCGGTGATTCCTTTGACATTGTGCGCTTCCGGAATCTTGGCATTCTTTAACTTTTCCATCGCGCCTTTGACGATAGCTTCCGCCAGCGGGTGGTCGCTCAGTTTTTCGACGGCCACTGCGAGGGTCAGTAATTCTTCTTCGGTGATCTTGTCAAAAGGAATGGCGTTAGTCAGTTGTGGCTTTCCTTCGGTTAATGTTCCTGTTTTGTCGAATGCGATCGCATTCAGAGAACCAAGATCCTCTAAAGGCCTACCGCCCTTAATGAGCACTCCGCCGCGGGCGGCTCTGGCTACACCAGCAAGTACGGCGCTCGGCGTAGAGATGGCCAGGGCACATGGACTGGCCGCTACCAGGACCGACATGGCGCGGTAAAAGCTTTTACTGAAAGGTTCGTCAATTACCAGGTAAGCGAAGCAAAGCGCTGTAACCAGGATAAGTACCGCCGGCACGAAGAACTTTTCGAACTTATCAGTGAACAACTGTGTCGGTGATTTTTGCTTTTCCGCCTCATTCACCATTTTGACAAGCCGTGATATGGTAGAGTCCTTAGCCTCTTTGATCACCTTTACTTCTAATGCAGCAGCGCCGTTGATGGTTCCGGCAAAGACCCTGTATTGCGGTTTGATGCTGGCCTCCTTGCTATAATCTTTAGCGGCATCAGGCACAGGGGATTTATCAACGGGTACACTTTCGCCCGTGATCGGTGCCTGGTTCACACTGCTTTCACCTTTAACGACTACGCCATCTGCCGGTATTTTGCTGTTAGGTTTAATGATAATGATATCGCCCAGGACTAATTCCTCGATACGGATCTCTTCCTGTTTGCCATTACGAGAAACCAAAGCTGTCGGTGGCGCGAGACTTGTAAGCGCCGCAATAGATTTACGTGCTTTGGCCATTGCGTAATGTTCCAGGGAATGCCCCAGGCTGAACAGGAACAACAATAACGCGCCTTCCGCCCAGGAACCTAAGATAGCAGCGCCGATCGCTGCCACAAGCATCAGAAAATCGATCTCGAAACCACCCTTAAGAATAGTCTGCACCGCTTCTCTGGCCGTAAAGAATCCCCCAAAGAAATAGGCTATGATATAGAGGGACAGGCTTACCCAGGAAGGCAGGCCGGGGACGAATGTAAGACCCCAGCCCGCCCCAAGTGCTGCACCGCAGATAGCCGCGAAGATCATTTCAGTATTTTTTCCGAAAATTCCGCCATGCTCATGGCCTTCTTCTTCATCGTGGTCATCTCCCTCTTTGTGGTTATGCCCGTCTTTGGGCGCATTTTTCGCTTCAGATTTGCCTTTTTTTATGCCGTCTGAAGATGAACCTGCTGTTTTCTTTACTGGTTCTCCCTTTACTGCCGATGTCATATTTTTGTTGTTTTTCATAGCGTTTGGTATTAAATATTTAAACAGGCCCATCATAAACGGTCTACTCTTCTTCGCTGTTTTTCATTTTGGATAGCAGATCATAAGCGCCTTTCAATACGATCCTTCCTTTCAAAGACTGGTCTTTAGATAATTGCACCTCAGTAAATCCACCATCGGATATGCCAGTTGTCACTTCAACCATTTCAAAATGAAATGATTCCCCGGCTGCTTCTTTTATACTTTCCGGTTCATCTTTTTCATGCTGGTGGGCATTGCTTTGTTTTACCTCCGTGTGTACAAAAACATATTTTTTACCCTGAAAATCGACGATAGCCGTTTCCGGCACCGCGGTGACTTGGCTCGTCCCGGTTTCGATATAGGCTTTCAAATAGGTTCCAGGAATAAATTTGATGCTGCCCTTGGCAATAGCGTGCACCGTAACCGTTTTATCCGTATTGATCTCGCGGCCCACAAGCTGAACAACCGCTATGCGGTCTGTCGAATCGTTAGAGAGGTTAAAGCGAACCTTTTGTCCCGGTTTAACTTTTTCTGCATCTTTTTCGAAAACATTAAGTTCAACATGCAGGTTGGAACTGTTTACGATCTCGAACATAACATCATTGGGATTAACAAACTTGCCGCTATTCACATTAACCTTCGTTACATAGCCGCTGATCGGCGCGTAGATATTGATGGAACTTCGGATGTTCCCTGCCGTCAAGCTCTCCGGGCTGATATTGATCAGCCGGAGGCGCTGCTTCAGCGCATTTTCCCTTGCCAGCATCGTCTGGTACTGCGCTTTGGATTGTTGCAAAACCTTTTGAGAATTGACATTTTGCTGAGACAGTTCCTGCTGCCTTTTGTATTCTGTATCACTTAGCTCCAATTGACTTTTGCTCTCCAGGTAGTCTTGTTGCAATTGTACGTAGTCCTGGTTTTGCAGGACGGCAATCACTTCGCCTTTGCTCACACTACTACCCTGCAATAATGGCGTGGATTTGACGATCCCACCCATCTGTGTGGTGATGCTGACCAGGTTCTGTGGCGGAACGTCGATAAAGCCATTAACTTTCAGTAGTCCGGCAAGGTTTTTAGGTTCTGCTGAACCTAAACTAATACCTATCGCCTTGTATTGGGCTGCGGTCACTTCTACGGTATTTTTATCTTCCGTATGGGCCGTATCCGGCTTGGCCTCGGCAGTAGAATTTTCCGCCGGCTTGCTGCCGCAAGAACTGATGAATAATGGGAGGGCTATAGTAACAGCCAGTTTTCCTATGGATTGAATGGTAAATTTCATATGCTTAATTATAAACCGATAAGGTATTGGAGCGTGTAAACAGATTGATTGTATTGATTAATAGCTTGCAGGTAATTGAACCTGATCTCAGAATAAGTACGGAGCGCCTGGGCGAATTCGATATAGCCGATATCTCCGCTCTGAAACGCGATCTGACCTTGTTTCAGGATAAGGTTGGTATTTGGCAGCGCGCTCTGTTCATAATATTCGATGCTTCGCGCGTTCTTCAATACATCCTGATAGGCTTGCTGATACTGGCTTTGCAGATTGACCTGGTAAAGGTTAAACTGGGATTCGGAAACCTGTTTGTCAATCTTCGCTGCCTTTATCCGTGCCGCGTAAGGTTTGAAAAATAAGGGTACTGAAATACCAGCCTGTATTCCTTGGAAACGGTTCGAGCCTGAAAAGCTGCGGTCTTGCCCATTAATATTCTGTATACCGATCAGGGACTGGTTGAAATAACCTACCGTAAAATCAGGCCCGGAGCGTGATTTTTCCAAACGGATATTTTTATCAGCGATCACGATCTGCTGTTTTTGGTAGGCCAGCAGCGGGTTTCTCACAATACTGCTGTCCGAAAAAGGAACGGCCTCTGTTGTTTTAACAAATTGTCCCGGGATCACGGTCACACTATCTGCGGTGTTAAGCAAACGTTTGAGCTCCGATTTTGCCGCTAAAATATCAGACTGGTTTTTCATCATCTGATTTTTAACCTCATTGTATTGTGTTTCCGCAGTGGTCTTTTCAAGCAGGTTTGTTTCGCCGGTCTTATAACGAAGCCCGGCTGCCTTTAGAAAGGCACTGTAAATGGAATCCTGAGTGAAGTACAGCTTTTGCAGGGCGACAAAATAGGTGAGCTGTGTATAGGCCTGTCTGACCTCATACGTAAGCTGATTTTTTGTAACGTTCAGGCCGATCTCCGCTGCGCCGATCCGGGCATTGTAAACCTCGCGCTGATTTTTGTACAAGCCCGGGAAGGGAATATTCTGCTGAATACTGATATTATTATCCCTTTTTATGCTATTAATCTGGCCATATTGGATACTGAAATCAGTTTTGCCCAGTTCTGTAGCACTACCTCTCAGGGCTTGCTGTTGGGTAATCTGGAGGCGTGATGATTGCACATTTTGATTGTTCGCAACGGCTGTACTGATCGCCTGCTGGATACTCAATGGCTGAGTTGGAACAGTCTGGGCTTTAGCAGGTAACCCGAATAAAACCAGCAGGGCGATAACGGCAACCGGCACAGCCTTAACCTTTTTGGTCTCCCGCCATTTTTCGAAATAGGTATATAACACAGGTAAAACAATTAAAGTTAGAATAGTAGAAGTGATGAGTCCGCCTATTACAACAGTAGCCAGTGGTTTCTGTACTTCGGCACCCGCCGCAGTCGAGATGGCCATCGGCAGAAACCCGAGCGAAGCCACGGTTGCAGTCATTAATACAGGCCTGAGGCGTACTTCAGTGCCCTCCAGGACGATCGCTTTCAGATCTTTTTTGCCTGATTTTTTCAAACGGTTAAATTCGGTGATCAGAACGATACCATTCAGCACCGCTACACCGAATAATGCGATAAAACCGACGCCAGCGGAAATACTGAACGGCATTCCCCTTATAAGCAGGGCGAAGACACCACCGATGGCAGCCATAGGTATGGCAGAGAAAATAAGTATAGACTGGTTAAATGAACCAAAAGAAAAATAAAGCAGTAAAATAATGAGCAATAAAGCCACCGGTACCGCTACCGAAAGACGTTTGGTTGCTTCTTTCAGGTTCTCGAACTGTCCGCCGTAAGTAATATAGTACCCTGCAGGCAGTTTGATCTTCTGGTCTATCTTCTGTTGAATCTCGGTAACCACACTTTGAATATCCCGGCCACGTACGTTAAGCCCGACGATAATGCGCCGTTTGGTATCTTCGCGCTGGATCTGGTTAGGTCCGATCTGGAAAGACACATCTGCCAATTGTTCCATCGGAACCTGGTTACCGTTTGGTGCGGTCACGTAGAGATTTTTGACGTCATTGATGCCCTGGCGATTGGCCAGGGAAAGGCGGACCACCATATCATAACGTTTCTCACCCTCATAGACCAAACCCGCCGATTGACCGGCAAACGCGGTATTAAGCGCCTGGTTGACCGTACCAATGCTTAAGCCGTACTGAGCTACCTTGTCGCGGTTGATCTTGACCACAATTTGCGGCAAGCCGGTAGCCTGTTCCAGGTAAACATCTTTCGCTCCCTGTACTGAACTAACGATCTTGCCGATTTTTTTAGAAAGATCAGTAAGTCCGTCGAGATCATCTCCGAATATTTTGATTCCGATATCCTGCCGCACACCCGAGATGAGTTCATTAGAGCGTAGCTGGATAGGTTGTGAAAAACCAAATGTCACACCCGGAACTTCCTCTAATGCTTCTGCCATAAGATTAGCCAGTTCTTCGCGGCTGTGCGTCGTGGTCCATTCCTTTTTGTCCTTCAGGATGACCGTGAGATCGCAGGCATCCATAGGCATCGGATCGGTCGGAATCTCCGCTGCGCCGATTTTACCGATAACCTCTTTAACTTCGGGAAACTTCTTCACGAGGATTTGAGAGGCCTGATTAACTTTATCGATGGTTTGCGAAAGGGAACTGCCGGTGAGCAGGCGGGTTTCCACCGCAAAGTCACCTTCTTCCAGTGTCGGGATAAATTCACCTCCCATACGGGTAAAGACGAATATGCTGACAACAAGCAAAGCAACTGAACTACCTACGACGATCAGCCGTTTATTCAGTGCGCCTTTGATCAGCGGCAAATAACGGCGGTGGATCGCATCCATCATCCGGTCAGAAAAATTCTTTTTATGACTTTGGTTCTTACTTAAGGCCAGTGAAGAAACCATAGGTACATAAGTTAGCGACAGTAAGAATGCTCCAAGTATAGCAAAAGATACCGTTTGTGCCATAGGGCCGAACATTTTGCCTTCGATTCCGACAAGGGCCAGGATAGGGAGATAAACGATCAGGATAATGATCTGACCAAACGCAGCAGCACTCATCATTCTTCCGGCAGACTGCTCGACCTGCTCGTTCATCTCCTTTTGCGTAAAGGGGCGTCCTGGATTATTGACCGCCAGCACATGCATCGTCGCTTCCACGATAATAACGGCACCATCGACTATAAGGCCGAAATCGATCGCGCCAAGACTCATAAGATTACCTGAAACGCCGAAAACGTTCATCAGGCAAATAGCAAAAAGCATCGCCAGCGGAATAACGGAGGCAACGACCAGACCAGCCCTGATGTTCCCGAGGAATAATACCAGTACGAAAATTACAATAAGTGCGCCTTCGATCAGGTTTTTAGCGACGGTGCCTATAGCCCTGTCGACTAACGCGCTGCGGTCAAGGAACGGCTCTACGGTCACCCCCTCCGGTAGTGTTTTGTTAATACGTGTGATCTTTTCTTTTACCAGCTTAACGACATTGTTAGCATTGGCGCCCTTGAGCATCATTACAATGCCGCCGACAGCTTCGCCTTCGCTATTCGTCGTCGAACGGGTTAAAGCACCATAGCGTATGGAATTGCTGATCCCTACGTTTGCGATATCCCTAATGAGTACGGGTAAACCATTTGCGTTGTTCTTCACTACGATCTTGTTGATATCATCAACGGTACCGACCAGACCTTCACTGCGAATAAAATAGGCATTCGGCTTTTTATCGATGTAGGCTCCGCCGGTATTTTGGTTGTTTTGTTCCAGCGCATTAAATACATCGCTGATACTTAAATTTAAACTGCGCAGCTTGTCCGGGTCAAGGGCGATCTCATATTGCTTAAGTAAACCTCCAAAACTGTTGACTTCGGCGATCCCTGGGGTGCCAAGCAGTTGCCTGCGAACGATCCAGTCCTGGATACTCCGTAATTCACGGGCGTCATACTTCTTTTCAAAACCGGGTTTAGCGTGAATTACGTATTGGTAGATCTCACCGAGACCTGTTGATATGGGCGAGATTTCGGGGTTACCAAGACCAGCCGGAATATTATTTTTTGCTTCGGACAGCTTTTCGTTAACCTGCTGCCGTGCCCAATAAATGTCGACCTTATCGTGAAAAACGATAGTAACCACCGAAAGGCCGAAACGGGATAGTGAACGTACTTGCTCTATCTCGGGAATGGTAGCCATCGTTTGCTCTACCGGGTAGGAGATAAGTCTTTCCACTTCCTGCGTGGCAAGGGACGGGCTGAGCGTGATTACCTGTACCTGATTGTTAGTAATATCGGGAACGGCGTCTATAGGCAATTTATTCAAAGAATAAATTCCCCAAGCGATCAGGGCGAGCGTAAATAGCCCAATGACCAGCTTATTATTGATGGAAAAATTGATTATTTTATTTAACATGTGAATTTAGTGCTTAGTTACCATATGGTAATATTTCATGGCAATGCCAATCATCGCCAGAACCATTACGATCACAATAATGACCAGTGAAATAATTCTGATAACGCGCATCCATTTTGGTTTAGGCTGGATTTTTTTTCCATAGTAAACCACACGGTGCTTGTTTGGCAGTGCTCTCTTTTTTCGAGCCATACCTGATGAATAAATTATTAAATAGAAATTTTCACGCGTTTAGCATGAGAGAGAAGAGAAGTCTTAGGAAAATAATTTGGGCGGTTGCCAAATAACTATGCTCCTGTTTTTGATCTTTGATGTAGGCAGTTCCGGATAGAACTTTAACACCTCTACGGGTATTGAAAATAATAGGGGTCTTATAACAGTTAGCGTTGGCGTATTACAACATGAACACTGACAAAACGGGGAACAGTGATCCTGAACCGGGTTAGCCCCCCGGTGGCCTTGATCGACGACTACTTTTGTGAGCGTTTTAGACGCGGCATTACTGTCTTTGCAGGGCATAAGCCCCAGCACAAGTATAACAGCACACATAAACAAACTCCAAAATTTCATTGTCGGCAAAATTACGCAACTAAATCTATAAATACAAATTCCACTTTTATAGCAAAATTCATGTTAAGCATCATCAGATCCATCCGATTGCTGATGTAAATATATAACAATTTGATTAGTTGTAACAGCTTTGCATATTATAACTAAGTCAAAACAATCAATCAAGTTGCAAACCTAAAACTCGGCGTCTGTTTATATCTACTAATTAAGTCACAAAAATATTAAACGTTTAATGCAACGGAACGGATCAAGTTTTATTGACTTTTTAAGTTTGCATAAGAATATTTTATTTAACTATTAAAGGAATTAAAATTTGTACGGTGAGAAAACAGTGTTTAGCGTCGAGGTTATGATGTTACTTAGTTATAAGCGTGATCTATTCCAACTTCATTTTCTGTATTCTCACCGCATTCAGTATCGCCAATAGCGCAACTCCGACGTCAGCGATAACCGCTTCCCATAAATTAGCTACCCCGCCTGCGCCAAGAATCAAAACAATGACTTTAACCACCATGGCGATAGTGATGTTCTGCCACACGATCCGTTTGGTAATTCGTCCGATTTTTATAGCGGCGGTAATTTTAGAAGGCTGGTCGTTCTGAATAACGATGTCTGCCGTTTCAATGGTCGCATCGCTGCCCAACCCCCCCATCGCAATCCCGGCATCAGCCAACGCCACTACTGGCGCGTCATTTACACCATCACCTACAAAAGCTATCCGGCTTCCCGCGTTTTTATATTCCTGTACTTTCTGTACTTTTCCGTCCGGCAACAAGTCGCCAAAGGCTTTATCAAGCCCTAATAATTTAGCCACCTTATCCACAACAGCTTGTTTATCCCCTGATAACATTACTGTTTGAATTTTTAAGCTGTGCATCTGCTCAATCGCCTGTTTGGCATCTTCTTTAATTTCATCAGCTATGGTCAGATAACCGGCATACTTTTCATCGATGGCAACCACAATCACCGTATCAACCAGTTGATCTACTTCCGGTGGGTAAGCGATATTGAATTTTTTAAGCAATTTGCTGTTACCCGCTAAAACAGTTTTACCATCTACCGTACCCTTTAAACCATGTCCGGATATTTCTTCAACACCTTTAGCTTTTACGTCGCTTAAAGCCTTACCGGCATAGGCGACTATCGCTTTGGCTATAGGGTGTGTTGAATTACTTTCAATAGCAGCAATAATCTTTACCAGTTCTTTTTGGTCAAAGCCGTCCGTAACCACTTCCTGGACGTTAAAAACACCTTTGGTTAGCGTACCCGTTTTGTCCATGATAACCGTATTAATTGTGGTCATCACATCTAAAAAATTAGACCCTTTAAAAAGAATACCATTGCGGGATGCCAGGCCTATGCCACCGAAATAACCCAATGGAATAGATACGACCAAGGCGCAGGGGCAGCTAATTACCAGGAAGACCAAAGCCCGGTAAAACCACTGATGAAAATTATAAGGGTCTGTAAAAAAATAAGGCGCAAAGCAAACCAATAGTGCCAGCGCGAATACTATGGGCGTATAGATCTTAGCAAAACGACTGATAAAAAGCTGTGTTTGTGATTTTCGGGCGGTAGCATCCTGCACCATTTCCAATATCTTACTTAGCTTACTATCTTTAAAAAGTGATTTAACCTGAACCTCCGACACCTTATCCAGGTTGATCATCCCGGCCAAAACTGTTTCGCCTTTCCTTTTGGTATCGGGTTTACTTTCCCCGGTCAGGGCAGCCGTATTAAAAATGGCGGCATCTGAATAAAGTTCACCATCCAACGCAACCTTTTCACCGGATTTAACCTGTATGATCTCATCAATTTTGATTTCTTTCGGGTTGCTTATCAATGCTTTGCCATCCCGTATTACAGTTACTTTATCCGGCCTGATATCCAATAAGGCTTTAATGCTTTTTTTGGCTTTGTTTACCGCTGCATCCTGGAACCATTCCCCAATAGAATAGAACACCATTACTGCCACCCCCTCACTGTAAGAGCCGATACTGAATGCACCCAATGTGGCGACACTCATCAAAAAGAACTCATTAAAAAAATCAAAGTGTTTGGCTTTACGCCAGGCCATTCCTAAAACATTATATCCAGCCAGTAAGAATGCCACTGAAAATATGATCAGATTGAAAGGAAAAGGTGGCTGATATTTAAAACCAAATTCCAGCGTAAGCATGACCAGTAATATCGCTAATGCGGTAAGCAGGGGCCAATGGCTTTGCCAGCCTTCTTCTTCAGCGGGTTTGTTCAGATCAAGAACTTCTTCGTCATCTTGGCTCTCATCAGATTTCAGCTCACGATCCTGATCCTTAATGATATTCACCTGCGGACTGTCTTTTTTAGCGGGCGCATCAGGATGAGCCGTTACTATTGGTGTCTGCTTATTTTTAATCTCTTTCATAATTTTTTGTAACTCAATTATCCTTCTGAATCTAAAAACCATAGCTCCGCTTCCGCAATTGCTTTTTTTAAAGCGACTCCCGGATCGGTTCCATCATCAAGATAACCGGCAGCCAGTTCGAGTGCCTTTTCTTTTACTTCAGGGCGCAAATCTGTTAACTGATCATCAAACCCTTTAAATTTTGTTTCACTCATTTTTAATTCCTTCAAATTTAGGCAAGGAACAACTGCAATCGTAGTGCATTTATTTCTTACATGCTGAACATAAGCCTTTCACCAGCAAGCTTGTTTCCTGCCGTTCGTATCCACCCGGTAATTTGACTTCCGGTATCTGTGTTTTCGGCAGGCAATGAGTTTCCTGGCAATTGATACAGTAGAAATGCACATGTAGGTCATGGTGCCCGTCAATAGTACAGTCAGGTTGGCAAAGCGCAAATTTGGTAACACCTGTTCCATCTTCTATTCGGTGAACCAGGCCATGTTCTTCAAATGTCCTGATGCTGCGGTACAAAGTTACCCGGTCTGTTTTTTCCATGCCCAACTCCATATCAGTTAAACTAACCGCATTGGTTTGTTTGACTAAATGATCTAATACCACTAACCGCATAGCAGTTGGATTGATCTGTTTTTCGAGTAATCTGCGTTCTAGTCCTTTCATCTTTTGCCCCTTTGCTCCACGGCCGTTTAAGCTATAATAATGTCCTTTTGTCGCTATATATACATTAGGCGGACAGTATCTAATGGTGTAATCTATATAATCTAATTGCGCACGTAGTTATCACCTTTGTCTTGATAAATAGGATTTTATCATCTTTACCATTCGTTTTAGTTACAGATACATCCAGTTGCCCTCCGAATGAGCCACTGCTTCAACAGTTACAATGGCGATTAGTTTGCTGAATGTGCTGATCTGAGCAGTGACCTACATGCCGGTATCAGATTTAATTCGCCGTATTCAACGGCTATTTCAATAAAGAAATTCAGATATGGAACTATTATCTTGGCAGGATGTCAGGCCCCAGCATGAAGATAAGAGCGCACATAAATGAATTGCTATATTAGTGCTGTAGAACCGAATAATTATTTTATAGTATAATTTCTACTTATAAGCAAGATATCTGCAAAAAAATGATACACATATCAGATTGCTAATGGTATATCTTTTACAATTTTAGTAAATAGTAACAACTTAGCATATTATAGAGAGTTATAATAATCAACATGAGTGCGAAACAAAGTCAACATCTGTTTACTTTGTGAATTAAAAAGACTAGTGTTATTAGCCTTATACTGGTTTTTTAGGTTTCAACTTCGTCATATATATTATTATCACAATGATAAAATTTAACGAAATATATAAACGCAAAACTTATCCAGTTCAAAATTAAACTGTTAACATGTTCATAAAATGAAGAAATGTTTGGTTTTTTCCTTTCTACTCTTTGGAACTATATACTGCAACGCTCAAAATATTGTCTTAAGTGGAATTATACGGGATTTTGATTCTAAAAACTTTTTACAGGGTGTTACGGTTCGGGTTGGTGAGACAAGTACCGCCACGGACTCATTAGGAAAATTCAAAATCGCAATTCAGTTTTCACAATTTAAACAACACGGTATTCGCTTTACAAACGTCGGGTACAAGCAGTTGTTTCTAAACTTTGCCGGTGATTATACCTTTGATATAGAATTGCGGGCGAGTTATGTCGAGCTTACCGAAGTCAAGATTATGGGTACGGGTTCAACCATTCTGAAAAAAGCTATAAGCCGGATTCACGCGAATTATCCGCAAAGGCCTTATATCTTAACAGGCGCGATGCGGCTGCAATATTTAAGGAACCGTTCAGATCTTTTTAACAGCGATGCTATCGTGCAAATATACGTCCCCTCATACAGCGCAAATAAGCAGGAGGAAGTAAAACTGATTCAAAATAAAATTGACACAATTACTGATAAATCCCTAATTTTCATCAAATGGATCGGAGGATATTTAACCGTTCCTCATGCTGACATCATCCATAACCGTGAATCTTTTATTACAGCATCTAAGGTAAAAGACTTTCAATATCAGTTGATGCAAAAAAGAATGTACCATAACAGGAATGTTTATGTCATCAATTTTTCGCAAAGAGATTCTACTCAAAAGCAAAAGGCGACCAGCGGAACTTTATATATCGATACCGCCACTTATGCTTTTGTTGGTGCTGACATTAGTTATTTCAACGTTACCCGGTATGGCACTTTACCCAAATCAAAGCTTCAGTATCATATTGCTTATCGTCCTTTGGGTAATACCTGGTACATACAGGAAGCTTTCATGAAAGGCAATACCATTTATAAAAAGGAAAACCCCACTACAACCACCGTTTATCTTACCTCAAAAATAGACACTGCCTATATTGAGCCGTTTGCCTATGGAGATATCATTCAGGAAAACGATATAACTCAAAATATTTCAAAACCAGGGGATTCCACAATTTGGCTTAAAGCTGATACACTGCTTAGCCATTCTGAGCGATACAATTATTTAAGCAAACTTTCTGCTGATATAACTGATACCATACGAGCAAATCGGAACTCCGTAAAGCAAAAAAGCAATTGGTTAAACTATTTTACGAAGGACAACTTTCATTATTCGCTAACCTTTATAAGGTTCCCGGTCAATATTATCAACGCACCTACCCACATTTCAAATTTTGTAAAATACGGGTTTCAGATAGGAACCTATTTTCGCTTATATAAGTCCATGTTTTTTCAATTTGAAGGATCAGGCAACACCGGGACAAATAAAATTAATTTTTCCCAATATGCTTTTCATTTGTCGAATGACATTGTGCTAAACAAATCTGCACACGCTATTACTTTGGCACCTTACTTGGGATACAACCTATTATCAATTGATGAGAAGAACGAGAATAAAACGGGCCAGGCAAATTATTTTGTTTATGGGACCTCCGGTGCCTATGAAATAACCCATAACGTTTCTTTTCTGATTTCCGTCGCCCTGAATCATTTTACCCTCTCTGGTAACACCCATTTTCAACCAACCAATACAACCATTTTTGCGGGTGTGCTTGTAAAACGATAATTGAAATTTGCTGAAACGGTAAAATAGTTTGGTATATTAATCCGGTTTGTTTTCAGCTTCATATTCTAATTTAGTTACCTTAGTGTGTAACATCGGTTAATTATTATAACTTAGCCTGCAATGAAGTTTGCCTGTTATCTTTTACTTATCATGATCACGTGGCTGGTAATGGTTCCCTGCATGGATTCCCGCGCAGCGAAAACTGACCAGCCGACCGTTCGTCAGGTCCCGTTAAAGAATTTCAGTCTATGTTCGGCAACAGTTGATGATTGCTCCCCATTCTGTTCTTGTACCTGTTGCAGCACTCCGTCACTTTATAAAGATAGTGCGGACCACTCAGCCATCCCAACATTTTACGCTGGTCATTATTTTTCTGTTGATCAGGACGATCTACCCGTAGCGACTGTGCCGGTCTGGTTGCCTCCCAAAATATTAGCTTAGCTTTTCTCCCGAGTCCTTGCAGGCTCTCTGTAGCTCTGTAGTATCGGCGGAAATCTCATGTATCAACAAATTTATCTTTCCACCCCATATTTCGGTGAGAGTCAACCTGTGAATTATCGCCGGACAGCCGTGCGTTTAATTCTTATATAGCAAATTAATGACTATTCTATCAAAAATCAAACACGACTTACCCGCAGGGTTAGTCGTATTTCTTGTCGCCCTGCCGTTATGCCTCGGCATTGCAATGGCATCCGGAGCGCCACTTCTTTCCGGAATTATTTCTGGTATCATTGGTGGTATCGTGGTCGGCTCAATAAGTGGTTCGCAAACCAGTATCAGCGGGCCGGCCGCCGGCTTGGCGGCTGTCGTTCTGGCTTCCATCAGCAAACTGGGCGGCTTTGAAGTTTTCTCATCAGCTTTGCTGATCGCCGGTGCGTTGCAGTTTTTAAGCGGGATATTCAAAGCCGGCTTTATCGCAAACTATATCCCTTCCAATGTAATTAAGGGTTTATTGGCCGCTATCGGCATCCTTCTTATTCTTAAGCAGATACCCCTTGCTTTTGGTTATAATAGTGGCCATCAGGATGACTTTGCCTTCGTTCAGGCTAATGGAGAGAACACGATCACCCATTTATACCATGCCTTATTTCATATTACCCCGGGAGCCGTTATTATCAGTTTCCTTTCGGTGCTGATTCTGGTTTTTTGGGACATCATGCCATTTAAAAAAATCAAATTTTTTCCGGCATCGCTAGTTGTTGTGCTGCTTGGGATCGGTATAAATCAACTATTCCGTTTTTTCGAACCTATACTTTATCTTGGTCAAAAGCATCTGGTAGCGCTTCCTGCTGTTAAGCCTGGTGATCTGTTCTCTTTCTTACATTTACCAGATCTTGCCTCACTGACCAATTACAATGTTTGGTTAACTGCGGTCACCATCGCTATCGTGGCCTCGCTGGAGACGCTGTTAAATTTGGAAGCAGTAGATAATATTGATCCGCATAAACGGCAGTCTCCGCCTAATAAGGAACTGGTCGCACAGGGCGTTGGCAATATTTTAGCAGGGTTGACCGGCGGTCTGCCCGTTACATCGGTGATCGTCCGCAGTTCAGTCAATATTAACGCAGGCGCAAAAAGCAAGGCTTCCAGCGTTATCCATGGTATTTTCCTTCTGCTGGCGATCTTGTTTTTAAGTCCTTTTATCAATCTGATACCGTTTCCCTCTTTAGCGGCCATATTAATGGTGACCGGTTACAAGCTGGCGAAGATTTCCATCTTTAAAGAGATGTATGCGAAAGGTTGGAAACAGTTCATTCCGTTCGTTGTAACAATCACTGCCATCATTTTTACTGATCTGCTGATCGGCATCCTGATCGGTTTGGCTGTCAGTTTATTCTATCTTTTAAAAAGCAATTACAGCAATCCGTTCCTGCTTGAAAGAAACCAGCTCCAGCAAGGTGAAACGATCCGGCTTGAATTACCCAGTCAGGTCTCCTTTCTAAACAAGGCGGGTATAAAAGATACGCTCTTAACGGTTCCAGCCGGTTCTAATGTTATTATTGATGGTAGTAAGGCTGACTTTATTGATAACGATGTGTTGGAATTATTCGATGATTACAAGAACGTGGTCGCACCGGAAAAGCAAATCATGCTGAACATGATCGGCATCAGGTCAGCTTATCAACTGTCAGACCATGTGCAGTTTGTTAATGTGTTAGACCGTCAGGCGCAACAGCAACTTAATCCGGAACAGGTAGTAAATTTATTGAAAAGCGGAAATGAGCGGTTTAGACAAGGAAAATGGAATGCGAAGTATTTCCGGCATCAGGTCAATGCGACCTCATCAGGCCAATTTCCTATGGCTGTGATCATCAGCTGCATCGATTCGAGGACATCGCCGGAGATCATCTTTGATGCCAGCCTCGGGGATATTTTGTCTATCCGTATAGCAGGCAATATTGTCAGCAATGAGATCATCGGCAGTTTAGAACTTGCTATCAGGGAAATGGGGGTAAAACTGGTCGTCGTCATGGGGCATTCCAAGTGCGGAGCTGTGGGCGCCGCGATAAATGCTATGGATAATGAGAATATTGGCTTTGTTACCAGGAAAATCAATCCGGCCATCGTTACGGCCAAAAACATTAGCCCTGTTTTTGATGGCGGCGAATTCTCTGAGCGGGTAGAGCACATTAACATTAGCAATTCTATCGAGGAGATCTTAAACTGCAGCCCGCTGATCCGGCAGCAAAACCATGAAGGTAAAGTTGGCCTTTTAGCTGCTTACTATGATACCGCAACCGGAATTATAGCATTCAAAAGCCTCATATGGTGTTGACCCCTGTCTATTTCAACTAAGTGAATTACGAATTTAGTCCTTTAAACTATGAAAATATCCTTAATTTTAATAATAAGCCTGCTTTACCTGAGGTCAAGCCGGGCTCAATCGCAAACCTTAAATCTGGGAGGTGCAGCACCTAAAGGCTATTATGCCGAAATGCCCTATGAATTTATCGGCGGAAAAATCATTATAAAGGCAGAACTTGGCGGGAAGTTGCGCAGGTTTTTACTGGATACAGGTGCCCCTGTTGCTATCAGTAAGGAATTGTCTGCCGAATTAAAAGCTGACCTCATCTATAATAATATGATCAGGGACGTTAATGGCGTGGCTGATTCCGCAGCCGTGGTCAGATTGGGCCATATCCGATTGGGTAATATCGATTTTGTTGATATCCCGGCGGTAGTGGTTGAATCGGATTTTTATAAGTGTTTTGATATTGAGGGGGTCATCGGCAGTAATCTGTTCAGAAATTCAATCATTACCATCGCCGGCGATAGAAGGCAGATCATTATTACCGACCAGCCGGACAAATTGAAATTAAATCCTAAAAGCAGTGTGCCAATGATCACTACCGGAAAGAACAACCAGCAGAGCAATCCTTTCATTAAGGTCACATTGAAATATGGCGTCGGCATGTTATTAGGTTTCGACACAGGCGATAGTGATTTCCTGCGTTTTACCGATGACTATATGATGCAATTACAGAATAAAGGGGTTTATGACATTGTATCTAAAGGATATGGTGCGAACAGTGTCGGTCTCTTCGGCTTGCAGGCGGTTGCCGATAAATACCTGCTGAAATTAAGTGCTATAACTATCGGCACGGCACGATTCAATAATGTGATCACGGAAACCAATAAAGGCGGCTTACCGGCGATGGGAACAAAGCTCTTAGAATATGGAAATGTCACGCTTGACTTTATTAAAGGTAAATTTTATTTTGATGCTCATAAGCCCGTCCACGACCTAAACCGAAAAATCTGGCCGTTTCAGCCAGTGGTTTCTGACGGTAAACTGGTGGTCGGTCTGATCTGGGACAAAAGCGGGAATTCGGTAAAACCGGGTGAACAAATTACAGAAATCGACGGCCAAGCCTATCCGAGCGTAAGCCTCTGCGAAATGATCACGAGCAAGCAACCTCTGTTAGCAGGAAAAGAGTCGGCAGTTATCCAGTTAAAGGACCAACAAGGCAAAAGCCGAAAACTATTGATCACAAAAAATTAAAAGGGTGCATAAACTAAAATAATTAATAATTAAATCAACATAAAATGGAATTAATAACTGGTTTAGTGATAATTTCTTTGATATTCATCGCTGAAATTATCAGTTTTTTGGAAATCGTTCTTTCTATGGGTTCAACTAAAGGGCTGACGGGAAAGGGTCTCTGGGACATGCTATCTCAGATAAGGAAATACGCATACTCACCTCTTTTTAAAGTATCCTGTCTTTTAGTTAAATGTGCCGACCATTACGCTCAGCATCGAATCCTGTCCCAATGACTAAGAAATAAACGATCAATAGCTTTATGAAAGATCAAAACGAACCAAAAAAGCGGGAAGGAAAAAGAGCCTGGTTTAAAAATATAAGATTTCCATCCTTCTGGGAGGGGATCATTTACATTATCTTATCTATTCTGATTGGCATCGCTTTATTGGGTAAAATACTCCTGCCTTATCTGTAGTGTTACCCAACAAAACAACCGGTCTGAATAACATCTAAAATAATTATTAATGAAAAAACTGATCATATTTGACCTTGATGGCACTTTAGCTGAAAGCAAGGCGCCGCTTGATACTGAAATGGCTGAATTGTTAACCCGCTTACTTACTACGGCTAAGGTCGCAGTGATCTCAGGCGGAGACTGGCCGCAATTTGAAAAACAGGTACTTGCGAAACTTCCTCAGAACAGCCTGCTGAAAAGATTGTCGATCCTTCCGACCTGCGGAACAAAATATTACCATTACACCACGCGCTGGGAACCGCTCTACGCTGAAAATTTCTCCAAGATCGAGAAGGAACTAATCACAAATAGCCTAAACGAGGCGATTGCACGATCAGGCATAACGTTCGGCAAACTTTGGGGAGAACAGATGGAGGATCGCGGTAGCCAAATTACATTCTCTGGGTTAGGGCAGCAGGCACCACTGAACGAAAAAAGCAGATGGGACCCTGACTTTTCAAAACGCGCTAAAATCAAAGCGATATTGGATGCGAAGTTAACCGGCTTCGCCATACACATGGGTGGAACAACGTCTATTGACATTACTAAGCCCGGAATAGATAAAGCCTATGGAATTTATAAGTTAAGGGATATACAGAAGATAAGTATATTGGAAATGATTTTTTTAGGTGACGCGTTGATCCCGGGAGGTAATGACCAGCCTGTCCGCAAAACAGGGGCGGATTGCATTAAAGTGCGGGACCCGGAAGAGACCAAGCGTGTGATAGAGGGAATAATCGCTTGTTTAGCCGGTGTTAATTCGAATAACTAAGAACCGCATACTTTATTTGTCTCTTGTTTTTGCTTCGTACTGTCTCAGGAAAAGTGCAGCATGGTTGTCATCACATTAGATGCTTATAAATTACGGAAACGCTTAATATGAGACAAGGACCTGCAACCGGTTTGATCTGATCTATACCTAATTTCAATTCAAACATGTCAGAGAATAGTTTATTTTTAGTTTCTACCAGGCGACTGCTAAGGTAAATGATAACCAACAGGCGTTCAAAGTCCCTTACAATATAGACCGCAAAAAATCAGTAAATTGAAAGACGATGGGTAGTGGTGTAGTTTAAGGGGTGTAATTGGGTTATCGGCATAATAAAGTCAAAAGGCCCGATATTCTGTTCGGGCCTTTTGATAAGATCAGGGCTTTTTAATATGGTGCTCCGATTCCTCGTGATGTTCTTCTTCCTGATGATGTTCCGGCTCATCGTGGTGTTCCGGTTCGTTTTCGTGTCCCGGCCCCTCATGGTGTTCGGGATGTACATGGTGCTCCTTGTGCTCGTGATGTTCCGGGTGCTGATCTTTTTCTGGCTGTTCTTGATTTCCTGGTGTCATAATTAAATTTTTAGATTGGTAATTATTAAATAACAGGAATACCCAACAATAAGTTTCACCGGTGTACAACAAAAGTTAGAAGTTAACCGCTAATTCATTGCCAAAAATTAAATTACTATCTGTAAATTTTGATCAAATTACTTTATAAGTACCGCCAGTATTGCTTTAGTTTTTTTTTAATGCAGTAAATATTTCGGTGATCGAAAGGTGATTTGCTTTTAGACGGTCAGCGTCTACAGAGATTACATATTGTGTCGGTTAATTGCCAAAACTGCCGACATCTGCAATGCCGGGCAAATTTTATCAAGGCCCTACCTTTATAAAAGGCGTGGTCAATTTTCATAAACTCTGCTCATCATATTCATGATCGCACACTATCAAATCGGCAGAAAATAGTTTTATAATAAAATGATATCGCCATCAATGTTTCCTGATGACATGAACATACTGTATGACCGCTTCAATAATGATCAGTAGCATACCTATGGCCAGTATGATCATTCCGAAAATTCGGATTATTTTTATCCATAAGGGGCGCCGTTGAATTTTTCGTGCATAGTGCACCGTGCGATGTGCGGCTGCCCTTTCCCTTTTATTTCGTGCCATTAACTTCCGGTAGAGATTATCAATATGCTTTCCAAAAATTTTCTTGAAACGCTGATACTACTGCTGTTGTTGATTTTAACTATAGCTGATTGATCAAATTCAATAATTTGTTCGACCATCAATTTTGACCCGATTTTTATATCCAGTTGTTTCAGGTAGTTTAAAAACATAGATGAGCTGTCCTTTACGCCAACTACCTCTAACTCGATCCCTATAGTCGAATCCGACAACAATTTGCCCGATACTTGGGAAATGTTTCCTTTGATATCCGGTATGGGGTGACCATGCGGATCGAATTGAGGAAATCCCAGGAATTTATCCAAACGATCCGCCAGTTCAGGGTGATGAACATGCTCTAACTGTTCGGCGATGTCGTGAATCTCTTCCCAGGAAAACTCCAGTTTTTCTGCTAATAAAACTTCCCATAAACGGTGTTTTCGAACAATGTCTATTGCTGCCTTTTCCCCTGCTCTTGTTAGACTGGCACCTTTCTGTTTGTCATAATCAACCAATTCCTTAGCCGTCAATTTTCTGAGCATACTTATGACCGAGGCTGCGGTGTTCTCTAATGACGCGGCCAGTGTTGTGATACTAACCTTCTCCTTGCTATTTCTGCTTAAATGAAAAATAGCCTTCAAATAATTTTCTTCTGATAATGTCCTTGTCATCCTATGTACTTCAAAACAAAAATACTCTTTAATCCTTAAAATAAAAATTAGCCATGTCTAATTTTTATCATTTGTATAATTAAATTAATAATATATGTTTGTACTATTGAAAAAAATATGAATAATGAATAAGAATCATTTTGCTGTTATCGGACTGTTTTTGTTGCTAATTACAATAATAATATCCTGTCAGAAACTTGAACCTTCTGCGCCTGCGGAAGATTCCATCCTTGACGGGCCTGTCGAAAACTTAACATCAGCTCAAAACATACAGCATCTTGCCGGTGATGTAGGGTTTAACGGGCAGGTATTTACAGCGGCTACCGGATTGGGTCCTGTATTTGTTGCTACCAGTTGCGGGAGCTGCCACGCAGGTGATGGTAAAGGTCATCCGTTTACTACGTTAACCAGGTTTGGAAAAAACGATAGTCTTGGACGTAATGAATTTGATCACGGGCCGCAATTACAGGAGCGTGCATTACCAGGCTATGCCCCTGAAAAGTTACCCGTTGGCACCAGCTTTGCTAAATTTACGCCGCCTATAAATTCAGGACTGGGCTTCATAGAATTGGTTAGCGAAGATGATATACTGGCTATGGCCGCTGGAAATTTCAATAATCCTGATGGGGTTCGAGGTCATCCTAACTGGTCACTGCTGCCTACCTACATTAAAATCAGACCTGGTAGCGAAAATCAGGGGAACAGGTATATCACCCGTTTTGGTAAGAAAGCCAGTACTTATAATTTGCTCCACCAAACCATACTTGCTTATAATCAGGACATGGGTATTGCGTCGTCGTTTGATCCAAGTGACGTTTTTACTTTGTTAGATACTGACCCTGAGATCTCCGATAAAATAGTAAGAGAAGTAGTTTTTTACCTGCAAACGCTTAAAGCACCGATCCAACGTGACCAGCATAATTCAGATGTGATAACAGGTAAAGACCTTTTTGTTCAAATAGGTTGCGAGAGTTGCCATAAGCAAACGTTGAAAACAGGCATTTCGCCCGTTTCAGCGCTTGAGAATAAGGAGTTCCACCCTTACACTGACCTTTTGGTACATGATATGGGGCCGGGTTTAGATGACGGCTATACAGAAGGTTCCGCCAAAACAAGCGAATGGCGCACAGCACCTTTATGGGGATTAGGATTAGCGCCAAAATCTCAGGGAGGGCAGTTTTTTCTATTGCACGATGGCCGGGCCAGGAGTATCGACGAAGCGATACGAATGCATGGCGGCGAAGCCTTAGTTATCAAAAACAGGTATAACGCGCTCCAGGAAAATGAAAAACAAAAAGTGATCAAATTCTTAAATAGTCTTTAATATGGACAGAAGAAAATTCATAGCTACAACGTGTTTAAGCTGTATGAGCGGCGGATTATTACTGGCTTTCGAAGGCTGCGGTACGGCCTCCAAACTGATATCCGCTGATATTGCCGGGTCAGATATGCTGGTACCACTTAGCGAATTTGAACATAAAAAGGGCGGTAAAATAGACTTCCGGAAATACGTGGTCGTTCAAAATGATTTACTGAAATATCCGATATGTGTGTACCGATTTAGTGATACCCAATTCGAAGCACTATGGATGCGCTGCACGCACCAGGGAACAGAATTACAGGTGTTTGGCGATAAAATGCAATGCCCGGCGCATGGCAGCGAATTTAATAATCATGGGCAGGTGGTCAACGGGCCGGCTGCAAGCCCGCTCCGTACTTTCCCGGTAACTATTTCTGAACACCAATTAAGCATATCTTTAAAATGAAAATATTGATCCTTGCCACTTTGTTATTCATTGCTTTTAACGCGCAGGCGCAAATTGATACTACTTTATTAAGGCGCACTACAGCAGATACATCAAAAAGAAAAATGAACATGGATGCTATTTATAACCGTCCTATGTTGCAATCGGGAAAGCTTCCGGTTTCATTAGGGGGATATGTAGAGGCCAATTATCAGCACTTAGGTACAGACGGTATTTCAGAAGGCCACCAGTTTCAATTCAGAAGGTTGACCTTATTTGTAGCATCGACCATTTCCAGCCGCATCAAATTTTTATCAGAAATTGAATTTGAACCTGCCGATAAGGAGATCAGCGTAGAATTTGCTGCGGTCGATGTAGAGTTTCACCCGCTCTTTAATTTACGCGGGGGAATGATCGTTAATCCGATAGGTGCATTTAACCAAAACCATGATGGCCCTAAATGGGAATTTACAGACCGCCCTATTTCTGCTGAAAAAATGCTGCCTGCCACCTGGAGCAATGCAGGCTTTGGCGTATATGGTAAATATTACCAAAACAGATGGTTGCTTGGCTATGAGTTATATCTGACCAGTGGATTTGATAATACGATCATTGAAAATGAATTTAACAGGACCTACCTTCCGGCAGCTAAAGCAAATGCCGAACGCTTTGAAGAAAGTAATAACGGTGAACCTTTAATCACAGCTAAGGTGGCGGTAAAAAACACCCGTTTCGGCGAGATAGGCTTTTCCTACATGGGCGGCATTTATAACAAATACCAGGAGGATGGTTTTAAATTAGACGATAAACGGCGCCTTGATGTTTTTGCTTTGGATATCAATACAAGGATCAGTAAAACAGGAACCGCATTTACAGGGGAGTATGCCTGGATCTTTGTAAACGTTCCTGATACCTATTCGCAACAATTCGGAAATAAACAACATGGCGGATTTTTAGACATCGTACAGCCTCTGTTAAAAGACAATTTATTGGGCTGGCGAAACGCGGTACTAAACCTCGCCTGCCGTTTAGAATATGTGGATTATAACGTTGGCCGGTTCAAAGAAACGGGCGAAAATATCGGCGACGAAATTTGGAGTATTATGCCCGCTATAAGTTTCAGGCCCAATCCACAGACTGTTTTTCGTTTAAACTACCGTTTTCAAAAACAACGGGATATTTTTACTAATCCGGCTGTTAACACCGCCGGATTTAGCTTTGGGATATCAACTTATTTTTAACCCGACCAAGGGAAGCGAACAGCGTCTGATATACCGACTCATATCGCAAATTATTCTAATGTATGGTAAGAGGTAATTCCCGGCCTTTAGACAATTTGTTCAGCAGCAATCTTAGCTTTGCAATTGAGCGCCCCCGTATTTTCTTCAAAGCAACCAACGATGCGAAAATATAGTATTGACGGTGTTCACCAATGCTTCCGCACTTCAACCACATATTCCCTGTGATATGCCCTACTATTATTTTCTATATTCACCCCACTGATATTTTAATAGAACACCCAGAGGGCTATATTTAGGGTAGTCACACCAATAATAATTATGCCTACTTCAATCATTGCTGCTTTATAATTTAATGTTACCTCAAAACGCCGACGATGCATTATCATTCCGGCAAGATGTACAACGACCCTCCAGTTACCAGAAAAGGTCTTCAAAATGCGCGCTAAATGTTGTTAATTTCAAATAAAAAACAATATTTTAACCTATATGCACAGTCCGGGCCGTATTTCCACTTTTACCCGTTCCTTTATAAGGATAAATTAATTAATCGACCTTTTCTGTTTTTCAAACTTATTTTCCCCTGCACAATATCCCTAACCATTCCTCTCGTCCCTATTCTATTTTTCACTCATCATGGCATCCCCTTCGGGACGGGCTTTCCGCTGTATCTTCTATCGAAGGATGCCGCTTCCAATCCCATGATGCATTTCCCTTCCCACAAATCCCTCTTTTAAAAAAATAATAGAAATTCCGCATGCTGATTAAAGTTCATGCGCTTCGGAGCAGCCGAAAAAAATTTGCAATGAACACATCCCCCATAAGTGAATAAACCATGTGCCCCGCCTGAAAAAGTTGGTTCAGGCTATGCTGGCTTTGGCGCAAGAAAAAAAAACAGACCGCATCATGGCGGAATATGTACGGCCAAGCGATGTTGCCCGCCGACGACATTGCCAGGCTACAGCAACAGGCTCCTGAAGACATCATCCGCAGCCAGCAGGCATTCGCAGGCGGCGAGGAAATTCTGAACTGACACGACCCTTCTGAAATGTTCTCTGATGAAGATACGCGGGAAGAAATTTGGCATAATTGCATCAACTGCCGGTTGGCCGGTGATTAACAGGTTAGATATTCTCTCTTGTTCGGACAGCGTTTGGGACTTGTTTTTGTTTTGCCGGAGATATATTAAATTTCAAGTTTAAGTCCTGTTTTCCTGTCATCTGGGATCTTCATCGCCTACGGCTCCAATGGCATTTTTTTATTTAATCAATGAATATTTTTAGGCGAAACGGGTAAAAAGCGCAGCTAAAATCAAGCCCGGATCTGTCGTGGGGTTTGCAAAAGACTACGGCATAAACGGTTTCCTCCCCAAAGGGTCCCCTCCAATTATTCCGTTTCCTTTTGCCCGCTGCCGGGCTTTACGATTTGCTTTCTTTTTTCCCTTTTTCTTTTAAAAATAATCAATCAGGGCAAGGCGGCGAAAGGAAAAGCAAATAACAAATTATTCATTATTAAACATTTAAAATTATGCTATTCACAGGAAGATTAACCGCAAACGCAGCAATCAATGCGGTCAAAGGGGACAAACAGGTAATCAATTTTACCGTAGCTATCAACCAAAAATGGAAAAACAAAGCGGGCGAAAAAAAGGAAAAAACCGCATTCGTTGACTGCGCCTACTGGCGCAATTCGGGCATTGCCGAATACCTCACCAAAGGGGCAGTAGTGGAAATTTCGGGATGGATGGAAGCGCAGGGCTACCAAAGCAAAAAAGACGGCATCCGTGCAAGGCTGATTTGCACCTGCGACACCATCAAGCTTTTTTCCTTAGTGGCAAAGGCAAGCGACCCTACAGAGAGCGCAGAGAAAAGAGCCGTAACCGCAGGTACAGGAAAAGACGATGACGACCTGCCATTCTAAGCAAACCCAATCATAACAAATTTCAAAAGACTTAAAAATTACCATCATGGCACACAATATCAATTTCAACGAGCAAACAGGACAACACAGTTTCTTCAGCGTAAAGCAAAAGGCATGGCACGGATTAGGGCAAATCGTAGAAGATTACCCCACGAGTAAAGAAGCATTGCAATTCGCAGGGCTTGACTTCAACGTAGTAAAAATGCCGAATATCCACCGCTTGCAGGACGGCACAGAAACTATTTCAAAAAGTTCATTTTTTACCTACCGTACCGATAACGGCGCAATATTAGGCGATAAAGTAGGTACAGATTATAACATTGTTCAGAATGCAGATGCATTCGGTTTTTTTGATGCCATCGTAGGCGGGGACGGGATGCAATATGAAACCGCAGGGGCTTTGGGCAATGGCGAAAAGATTTTTATCACCGCCAAACTCCCCGGCTATATTAAAGTAGGCAATGATGATTATATCGAAAAATACCTATTCCTGACTACCTCGCACGATGGTTCGGGCAGTATCACCGCAGCATTTACCCCCATCAGGATTGTTTGCCAAAACACGCTGAGCGCTGCACTCCGTAACAGCTCCAATACGATTAAGATACGCCATACCGCAAGCGCAGAGGACAGGCTAAAAGAAGCCCACAAAGTAATGGGCATATCCAACAAAATGGCCGATGAACTGGACGGCATCTTTAACCAATGGACAAAGGTGCGCATCACTGATAAGGACGTCATGAAGCTGATACAACAGGCAATGGCACCGAGCAAGGAAGTTTTAAAGAGCCTGAAAACTGGCGAAGAACTTTCAACCGTGTTCAAAAACATCTGCGATAATGCCTTTATGTACGCCATGTCAAGTCCGACCCAACAGACCGAAACAACCAAAGGCACATTGTTCGGCGCATTCAACGCCATTACTGGCTACTTCCAAAATGTAAAGGAATACAAGGACGATGAAGCCAAAGTAAAATCTATCATGGGCGGTACAGGACAAATACGTACACAGGCTGCATTTGATTTATGCCTCGGCTACGCTAAGAACGGAACAGAAATTTTAACCCTCAACTAATCATCCAAAGGGGGAGCAATCCCCCCGTTATTAAAATCAAAGAATATGACACGTTCAAATCTTTATATCACCCTTACTAATGGCAAAGCCATTATTTGCGTTGCTGATAGCAGTAGCGCACCTGAACAGGGCTACCTCGTAGAATCCTTATTGCTCCCGCTTTTATCGCTGAACGATGCGGATGAGGAACTGGCGTTATTAGAAGCGCATTGCGCCACGAATGAACTGCGCACCAATGCAACCTATCGCTATGAAATTAATCTCCAAACCAAAACGGTAGGGTTTTTTGACGAGATATATTCCTATAAAACGGACATTTTTCGTAAAGGCGAGAACCTTACCCGCAGGTACACCATTTACCTGTCGTCAATTGAAAATAAAACCCTTTGAAGCCATGAAAACGATAACACTCAAATTGTACAGTTTTAACGAACTCGAAAAAACAGCCAAAGAAAAAGCCCTGACAATCTACCGGGATTTGAATGTGAATTTTGACTGGTGGGACGATGAATTTGAAGACTTTATAGACTTGTGTTCCTACATGGGCATAAAAGTCATTAAAGATAAAATCAAATTCAGAGGATTTTATTCACAGGGAGACGGTAGCGGTTTTTCCGCTATGGTAGACATACCCAAACTGCTTATCGCGGTTGCCAACCAGTCGTGGAAAGACTATGCCCCTATGCAGGAATTTCAATTCAGCGCACCACAGATTGACCGCAGGGTGTTGGCATTAGTCGCTAATAATCTCTTGCCAAGTGAACCGCAAATTATCAGCAGGTCAAGGCAATTTGGCGTAGTAACCGATTTGGGTATCTCGGAAGTTATCAAAGACGGCAAAACGCACGATAACATCTTTGAAGAACTGGACAAACTCGAAGAATGGCTACGCTCGGTAGCGGAAATTTTGAACCGCTATCTGTACCGATCCCTCGAAAATCAATACGAGTTCCTGACCAGTGAATCCGCTATCAAGGAAAGCATTTTAACAAATGAATACTTGTTTACCGCAGACGGCAGGTCGGCTAACCACTTAGTTGAACATAACAAATGCACACCTAAAAATTAAATACCATGACAACGAACTTTTTTCAAAATATAGCAAGCCTTAATCTTCCCGGTACATGGAAGTTAGTGATACAAACCAATGCAGACGGCAATATGACCGTTTCCGAATTATTTAACGCCACCTGCGGGGATAAAGCTGTAAAGCTGATTATCCCTTATACCCTCACAGGCACGGCGCAGGATTTAGACGAAGCTTTTTTTACCAAGATTACCGAGCCTGTAGCAAAAACCGCAGAACTGCAAACCAATTTGGAAGCCCACTTAAAAAGTGTAGAACAGGCAAAAGCAGCGTCTAAAATGGAACAGGACAAAAAGAACAAAGAAAAAGCGCAAGCGACCGCAACGCCCAAAAAGAGCGAAGATGCGGAATTACCTGACCCCAAAATCAGTAAGGAAGACAAGAAAAAAGCCTACGATACCGCAATGGAAAATGTAACCGAACTGATTAAAAAGTTGAAATTCTCCGAAGCCCTTACCGTCTTGCCAAGCGTGGAAGAACACCCAAATAAGGAAAACGAGTTGAAAAAGAAGCGCCAGTATTTGGAACAGCAAGCCAACTTCTATGAAAAAGCACTTCAGAATTTTAACGCAGAATAAAACGAAAAGCCATGTTAGAAACGAAATTATTACCAAGAGTTTTTGTCCATACCGAGAACGGGCAAAAGATACGCCTTACCGACCCGAACGAGGATTTTAGCCCCGAAGCGGTATGCAATTATTACAGCAACCTGTACGCCATACTGACCACCGCCAAAATCACAGGGCCGGAGTTTGTAGAAGATTGCAGGGAATATGAATTTGTATCCACCATAGGGGTGAAAGGATAAGCAATGAACACGAAAGAGAACAAAGGATTAATCAAAGAACGCAACCAACAGCAATGGAAACTACATCAGCAACTCGCACACTTTATAAAAGACCTCGACAGGCTACCCGATGCACAGGAAGCAAGGCTCAACCGCCCCAGGTCATCCCCGCAGAGCCTGTTACCAATGGTTTTTTAAGGCACAGTTTTATGCCCATGTACCAACCCGCCACGGAATTGCCAAAGCGGTCAGTAGTAGAGAGGGATTTTTTCAAATCCCTCTCACACCTTACGAAACACTATGGTTTAGACCTGACAGGCTACGGCTCCCTGCCTTATCCCTACAATATACTCATGGCGGAAAGAGAAGCAAACCGCAAGCTGAAAAAAAAGGGCAGGTACAGGGAACTGCTGATTATTGAACAGGAAGATAATCAAACCTGTCTGACCGTTAAGGAAACGTTTAAAAACGACTTCGGGCTGTACTACATCCCTGTAATGCCGATTTATGACCTGTGGCAAAGACCGGACTTTGCGCATTGCGCCGAATTGCTTACCGCCGTTTGCGCCTACCTGTATATCGAAGCGGATGTGACCTATTACCGTGATGAAGAAACCTATATGTTTTACAACTATGAGATTTTGGAAGAATGGATAACCGAGGGTAAGGACGACATGGACGAAGAGGATTATACGAGGCAAAAAGCCGCTTATGATAACGCCCTATCGCAGGGCGACTTTATTCAGGAAAAAATGATGGCGACAGGTTTTCGGCAAAGCTTGGATAGCCTCATAGCTAATTTTGATGCGAAAAGCGATTTTGAAAAGGAGTGCCTCAGCGTAGCCCAAAACTGTTGGGAATTATGGCAAGCTTTTCCCGGTATGAACCTGTTTAAACATGCCAGTTTGCAGGATTACGAAGTGGAGGAATACGAAGATAATTATGTTGCCATGCACGAATATTTCTCTTTTGTCGGAAGCGTAAACGACAGCGTTAGCGACACGTTGCGGGATATGGTGAACAATGATTTTAACGAACGTTCCCGTTATCAGGAGCCGGAAGTCATTACGTTTTTTAATGAAGCCAAACCACCTTATGCCGATGAACTGGCCTATGAAGACAGGCTGTTCTCCATCATAGATGATTTATGTACCCTTTTATACCACAAGCCATGAAAGACTTAACCAACACTTTTGGAAATTTATACCAGCCTGTAAAAGCCCTGCTTATCCTGCAAAAGACGGGAAGCGACTATCAATCCGATTTTTACATTGAAAGCTATGATATGGATAGTACGGGTTGCCCCATCAATGGCCATCCCTTGTCCATCACCGAAAGCAATAAGTTAGCCAAAGCATTACAGGTGAATGAAAAAAAGGCGCAGGGATTTTTAAACCCAAAGGGCTTAATGCCCACCAACGTTTTAACCATAAACAGCGGTTCATCAGGCTATGCGGTATGGCATACGCCACGGCAACAAATCAAATTGTTATTTACGGAGAACCTCGGTATTCCATCAGGCATAGCTGCTATTCCCGCAATGGTTTGGAAGGCCGGGAAAAACAGTATTCAGGTTTTTGCGGTAGCCAATAATGACTTTTCGGAAAACACACCCTTGTATCATGCCCCCTTTTTTAATGTCTATCCTGACGGCAGGGTATGTATGGGCAACGTGCGTATCAGCATACCTAAAGATTGCGGATTAGAGCAGTTTATGGAACTATGGCAAACCTTTTTTTTTAACAGCTATTTCAGCCACCTGTTTGGCGGTCATCAGCCCGTTAAAGGAAATATCGTTCAGCTATGGCAACACCTGACCGCCAGCGGGGAGCAGTTCCCAACCGATGTATTAATTCCCAACAACTATCAAATTAAAAATCTACTCAAATGAAAACGCTTACCCCCATACATATCACCGACAATTACCTGATCAATCCGACCAATCCCATTACGGTTAACCTCATTGGCTGCGGTGGGACTGGCAGTCAGATGCTTACCAACCTTGCCCGGATGAACCAGGCTATGCTTGCGCTTAATCATCCGGGCTTAGTGGTCTTAGCCTACGATGATGATACGGTAAGCGAAGCCAACCTCGGCAGGCAGTTGTTTGCCGAAGCAGAAACAGGGTTGCACAAGAGTGTCGTATTGATTAACCGCATCAACCGTTTTTTTGGTACGAACTGGAAAGCGGTTACCCAACGCTATGATACGGACTATGCAGAGGCTCAGCCGAACGATGGCAAGGCGAATTTATTTATCACCTGCGTGGATAATGCCGTTTCAAGGTTTGAAATCGGTAAAATCCTGCAACAGTTTAATGGTTACCGTACCTATGAACGAAACCGCCCCTTATACTGGATGGATTTGGGTAACAGCAAGGACACAGGGCAGGTAGTTTTATCAACTATTGGCGACCACAAACAGCCGGAATCCAAAAAGTATGCGCCCGTAGGAAACCTGCCCTTTGTTACCGAAACTTTTAAGGAACTATTGGAAACGGCAGATGCAACCGACAATACGCCAAGTTGTTCATTAGCCGAGGCCCTGACCAAACAGGATTTATTTATCAATTCCACCTTAGCCAACATGGGTTCATCCCTGCTATGGCAACTGTTTAAGGAGGGCTTATTGTTTAACAGGGGCTTTTTTATGAACCTGCATGATTTCCGGACGCAGCCCTTAAAAGTCGCCTGAACAGTTATGTCGATAACAGATCAAAACGGTAAAATAATTGCCATCGAAAATTTGGATTTAGCCATCCTGCAAGCCGACGACTACCGCCACTACCGACATGTTGACCCCTCATTCAAACCATTGGATGAGGGCTTGCAGGCTTATTGGGAAGATGTCTATCAGAAATTATTAGAGTTAAGAAACGAATAAAAATCGCGCCAGCCGGCCACTTGCTGCTTTCATCCGCAACAGGCCGTCTGGCGTATTGGGTCGCCTGACTTTCCTAAAATCAACACCTGCCTCCGGCCACTATTGCTTTTAGAAAAAACAGGCCTGTTTCAAATGAAGAATTATGGTAAAGATAAAAGAGGGCTATGTGATGAACGCCCGTGAAAAAGTTGAATTTGATAGGGTCAATGCCCTGCCACGCAAAACATCCGGTGTGGTTGCTTATTACTTCAAACCGCAAACGAAATACCCGCCACGCATTTATGTTTTTATGCACGCTGAAATTTGGTGTGACCGTAACCGCCGCCCAATGGGGCTGTTTCACACTATGCCGTTCTTATCCCGGCCAATGAACCGGGAGGAAATTGAATACCATCATTTTGACATCCGGCTTTGTTACCACCACTATGAGGATTGGGATAAGCTCATTTATGCTGAGGAACAGGAAGCCGAAGAACTGGATAAGGAAAATCCCGATACGGGAAGCGCTTTTTTGGAGAAGCTAAAAAGTTACAGGAATGACTACCCTGTAGGATATGCTAAAAATCTGCCACCACGGATTAAAGAGCAGTTAACTGAAAGCGGGGAAAGCAATTTAATGGGAGAATTGATGACCAACGGGCAGCACTATTCCCTTCAGCAAATCAGCGAATTACTGAATAAAGAACAGCAGGGTGAAAAAAGGATGACTATTCTTATTCTTTTACGGGAACTCTACAAAAGCAGGGCAACAGGGCAAACCGAAGGTTTTAATATTACAATTGCGGAAATAGAACGTAAGGCGTTGATGTCACAGCAACGTACCCGCAGGAATTATGTCAGGAGGGTTTACCAAAAAAACAAGCTATTTGCATTGGAGGAGGTCCGTGCCAAATATCCTGACTATACCGAAGCGATGCTTCAAGCCGACCTTTTGGTAAAGAAAAGAAGATTTCGGAAGAAAAAAAGTAAGCCCATTGTGGATTTGCGTCGTTGCCAATTGGAGAAATTGGCTCGAAAACTTAACTTTGAAAATTTAAGCGAACACGACTATCATCATACCTGTTGTCGGATAGTTCTGCTGCAAAACGCCCTCAAGCTTCGCCTGCCTATCCGGTTAACAGTAACCTTAAACAAAAACAAACTCATCTACTCATTTAACTGGCGTACCAGGGAAAGCGTGGTGAAGTCCTTTGTCGGCCTGGCCAATGCAAAGGGAATGACCCACGAACAATTGGCGCTACGCCATAAAGAAATGAGCAGCTCAAATTATAGTTTTTGAAAATCGCCGGACGGCCCCGGCTTTGCCGGGGCCCATATGCCAACCGTTTATTTACACGTTGAGTTTTTTTAAGCAGTTGGCATTTTTATAATGAAATTTAAACATACTTTTAAACCATCAAAATTTTCCCTACATTCAAAATAAAACGGCGATTTATTTAAAAACAGTGATGAAGAAACCGGCCATTGATTATTGGAGATATCTGTCTGAAGTCAGGATCAAAGGAAGATTTTCAGAACAGAAAATCTATGCAGTCCTGCTGCTGTTATTATGGCTTTTGGTTTATTTATTAATGCGAATCAAGGGTTAAAAGACAAGATAAATAAAAGCGGCAGCAATTTTACCAAAAACATGAATAAGCAAACCCTTTGTTGATCTGACCTTACTGGCTCTCTGTATATCCGTTTTTGTTATCAGCC